>Ga0187894_10000613_pt1 | contig 47983 bp, 49 predicted proteins | sample GBC1701081metaG_FD_136650 | JGI IMG/M metagenome (GOLD analysis project Ga0187894, IMG submission 136650) | White microbial mat communities from a lava cave in the Kipuka Kanohina Cave System on the Island of Hawaii, USA - GBC170108-1 metaG ... | reverse complement strand
GATCGTAATGACATTCGGCGAGAGGCCTGCGGCAAGAAAGATACGTGTGAACCAGCGGGAGACCTTCCGATTGAAGAACCGGTCGACGAAGCCCTCGAACTCGCCCTTGAGGGAATTGAAGAGTTTCTTCTCAGCGGCCTGCACGTCGGCAGTATCGTGCACGTCCTGATACCAGTGGGACCGGTTCGTTTCCGTAGACAGCACCCGCACATGTCCGTCAACCGCGGCCCTTTCGAGCCATCGACGAATCGGCACCGTGCCGGTTTCCACGTCGACTTGAACGGCAACGCTCATGAAACTGGCCGGAAGCACCACCAGGTCTGTAGCCACCAGCGCCGCGTCGTCCTGTCTCGAGGTAATCGAGCGGAGCCGTCCAGCCTGCACCTTCAGGCGCAAATTCGACCGGCGTGGCTGTCGATCTCGTTCGCGATCGGCCCGTGCCACAACGATCGCCTGCCCCTCCTGCACCTCATGGCGCAGGCTCTCGATCAAGGGGCCCGCAAACACCCCCTGCACGCCGGACAGGAGACAGAAGCCGCGAACTTCAGCGGCAAGCGATTCCCAGGTGCGAGGATCATCCAGCGGAAACTCACGAATCGGCATCCAGCGCACGGGGATAGTCAGGCGTGGCCCCTTGCCCAACGCCTGTTTGAGCTGATCCTCCTCAGGCCCGACCAACACCATGAGCTGTCGAATGCCGGCGCGCTGCAGTGTCAACACCGTCCGCTGAAAAAGGCCGATGCCCACCACGCTGGTGAGAGGACCCACCTCATCGGCATACAGTCCGGCCGGCTCGCCGAACAGACTCACCGACGGCAAGAGAATCGCCGTGCTCAATCCCTGGAGGTCTGTCTGTTTCTGAACTGTGCTCTCGCTCATTTCGAAATACCGTCAACTGTCATTGGTCATGAGTCAATGGTAAGAACCTCGTTGCAATCTCCCTCACCAATGACCGTTGACCATTGGCATCCTCTTACTACAGTTTCGGCAACACATCCCGTTCCGCTTTCGTCACATCTTCCACAAAATCGATTTCGGTCCAGGGGAGTCCACCGATCTTCTCATGCCCGACTTTGACGTCACGAAAAAAGCCCACAAGCGCATCCTCGTATTCCATCTGCCAGGCCTCGCGATCCACATGGGACCTGAGCGATGCAACCACGTGAGGCGTATCGCCCTTCCGGACCTTGAGGAACCCTACGCCTTCTCCGGCATAGTCATAGTGTAATGGCATCTTCTTGGTCAGCGCAATCACACGCCCACCTTCGACCACAACCATGCACTCCTCCCCGGTCTGCTTGACGGTTTCGTCCATGAGCAGCGCATTTTCGTAGGGTGATTGCACCAAGCGGCGCAAGATCTCTTGATGGAAGAGCACGTCTGCATCCATGACGACCGCGTCGTCATCCAATGCCGCGCGCGCGATCCAGAGCGAGGAAATGCTACCGCGATGGTACTGCTCGTTCAGGAGGAAATTCACCCGCACGCCACAAGAATTCGCTGCCACAGCCGCTCGAATCATCTCCGCTTTGTAGCCCACAACCATGTCGGCACAGTGAATACCGACGCCCCGAAGCGACGTGAGGTAACGATGCAAGAGGGTCTGCCCTCCGATCTCGATGAGGCACTTCGGGCGATGTTGCGTGACCTGCCACAGGCGCTTCCCGACTCCGGCTGCGAGGATGATGGCTTTCATGCTGTGCCGCAGATCCGTTCAAATGCGTCGAGGAATCCGACCAACTGCGCTTCAGTGAGGGAACCCATGTTCGCCACGCGAAAAACCTTGCTTTCAAGTTGGCCTTGGCCCGCATAGATCACGTAGCCCTGCTTTTTCAGCCGATCGTGCAACGACTGATAGGTCACACCCTCGGGAAGATGATAGGCGGTGATCGTGTTGGACTGTTTGTCGGGAGTCAGGAGCGGCTTTACGCCGAGTTTCGCCATGCGGTCTCGGATTAAGGTCGCAACTTTCTTATACCGCTGAATCCGCTTGGCGACTCCTTCCTCCATAAGTTCGTTCAAGGCTTCGTCGAACGCGTAATAGACCTGCACAGCTGGCGTGAACGGAATCGTCCCGCGGCCATGGTCATCCACATATTGAGTGATGTGGAGATAGATCGACCGTCTGGGGTAGGCACGCATCCGCTCCAGAAACCCCTTGCGGACGAGCACGAAGGACAGGCCTGGGAATCCCTGAATACATTTTCCAGCTGTGCCCGCCACCATATAGATGTGAGACCCGGCGATATCCAGCGGCTCCCCCGCCAAGGCACTGACTGCGTCAAGAATGAACACTCGGTTCTGGCCGTCGACGACATCCGCAATCTCCTTGACCGGATTGATGAGCCCGGTGGTCGTCTCATGGTGAACCATGCCGACAGCATGCGCTTCCGGATGTTGTCGCAGCGCGAGCCGCAACTGTTCAGGATCTGGCCTTGCCGCCCAATCATATTTGAGTTCAGACACGCCCAGGCGGTACAGACCCAGCATCTGGGAAATGCGCTCGCCGTACACTCCGTTGTTGAGCACCAGCATCCGTTTTCCGTGCGGGAGCGACGACATGACGGCGGACTCCACCGCCGCAGTTCCCGATCCAGTCAGCACCACAGCGGCATAATCCGCTTCCGCCCCCGGCACGAAGAGCTTCAGCAGCTTCGCCTGAATCCCGTGCAAGAGTTCGGTAAATTCCGACTCCCGATGGCAGACATCCGGACGCAACAGTGCCTGCCGCACTCGCTCCGAAACATTCACCGGTCCTGGATTCAATAGAACCATAACTTTCTACTTGTCCCCCTCTCACCAAGGAGTGGTCAGATTGCCCTTCACTGCGCGCATCGAGCGAGCACCTTCTGAGCGTGCGCGCGGTGCGAGCATGAAGGGCAGTCCGACCGCTCCTCTTCTATTCTATCGCTTTCATGAACCGTTTCGTAATGTCCGGTGGATCGAGCATCACCCGCCCGACATCTTCCACCATCTCGTTGACTTTCACCAGCAACATGCTCGGCCCGTCTTTCTTCAGCATGTCTTTGAACTCGTAGACGAGGTCTTCGCGTTCCCGCACCCGTTCGACATTCACATACCCAGCCGCCTTCGCCACCTTCTCAAGTGGGACCACATTGGAAATGGTCGGCTGATTGCCGGTACTCCCGTAGACCTCGTTGTCGAACACCACATGAATAAAATTCTTCGGCTTGAGCGCGCCGACCGTGGCCAAGGTGCCCATCCCCATCAACACATTCCCATCACCGTCGAATATTACGACTTGCTTTTTCGGCTTGGCCAGCGCCACACCCAGCCCAATCGCCGACGCTGAGCCCATGGACCCGATCATATAAAAATGGGTCGGACGATCGGCGATCTTGTAGGCCTCACGCGAAGGAAACCCGTTGCAAATGATCACCGGCTGATCGGTGAGTAGTTCCAACAAAGTTGCCATGGCCATCGCCCGACTCTGCATGGTCCCCTGCTCAGGCCTCATTGGTTGTCCTCACGCTTCACATTCGTCATGGGTGCAACCCTTTCACGACACCTTTCGTCAGCAAGAGGGCGACGGGGATGCGCTGCTTCATGAACGTCTCCGCCAGCCATTTCAGATCGTCAATCGCCGTCTTTTCCGACAGGGTGCGATGGGGAATCTTCATCGTGTCGAGAAACTGCGACATCACTTCGCCCATCACCAGATGTTCCGGTGCATCTTTGCCTTGATAGCCGCGCCAGGACACAATCAGAAGGCAGGGCTGACAGTAAATCACATTCAACGAAATGAGAGCGTTGAGGGATGTACCCAGTCCAGAATTCTGCATGAGCACGGCGGGGATCTTGCCGGACATATAGGCCCCTGCAGCCATGGCAACCGCTTCATCTTCCCGAACGGCCGGAGTGTAGAGCCGCCGCTCCAACAACTCGGCAATAATACCGCCCAGGACCGAATCCGGGACCCCCGTAAAGAAATCCACCCCGATATCTTGTAGCGCTTGGACGAACGCATCGCTTTCAATCATCCTGTCAGTTCCTCGCCGCTACGCGCATGGAAAAACGCGCGCATTATATGCTATGCCTCAAGGCATTCTCAACAAAACTGAGGGAGTTGCGCCATATGATCGGCCATGGTAGCGTCCTGACATGATCGGACGGCAGAGAAATCATGTGGGCCGACAGCTTGTGCTACTGGGGCTCCTGCTCTGTATGAGCCGCCCCTTTCTCGCCCATGCGGGGCCGATGGTGAATGATCCGAACGGTTATCAAAACCTGGCCTGGGGTGTTACTCTGACCGCGACGCCGGACTTGGAAGTCACCAAGGTAGGTTCGCACGTGAACGAGTTCCAATTGAGGGATAGTCAGCCGTTGTTTGCCGGAATTCCGGTCGAGAGCGTCCGCTTCTTGTCGGTCGATGAAAAATTCGCCCGCGTGACAATCCGCTACCAGGGGGACGATCGGCACAAACAGATCCTCACCTATCTGGAGCAACAGTTCGGCCCCCTTGAGCGCATCCCCGGGCAGATGATGCGGGGCCTCAATCAGCAGTATAATTGGCGCGGGACCGATACCGAAATTAACTTGACCTACCATGCGAACACGGAGCGTGGATTTATTTTTATCGACAGCCGTACCCTGGCCCCTCGGTTCAATGACCATATTACTGATTCAGCGGAGTAACATGCCTCGCTGTCCCCACACAGACCCTTGGCTCCGTCGCACCTCCCTCGTCTGCCTCCTCTTCTCGATCATCCTACAGGGCAGTCTGACATTTGCCGTGCCGATGCAGAACGATCCAAACGGGTTCGAGGGGATACCCTGGGGCGCAACATTTTCGGAAACCGATACCTTCAGGAAAGTCGAGGACACCGGTTGGTCTCAAACCTATGAACTGAAGACCGGGACTCCTTCGCTTGGCAATGTAAAAGTCGACTCCATGCGATTCGTGACCTCCGAAGGCAAATTCGCGCGTGTCACCGTCCGCTACCAAGGCAAGGCAACCCACGATCAGATTCTTGCCTATCTCCAATCCCTCTATGGCTCGCTCGACCGCACACCGGGACAGATGGCCGGCGGCCCTGTTAAATTCTGTAGCTGGACTGGTTTCGAGACCGATGTGAACCTCCGATACGAGACTGGCACCGATCGTGGCATCATTTTTTTCGAGAGCCAGGAGCTCCGCCACAAAATCACCGAAGGCAATTCAGCCACCGTGTTTTAACAAATACCCCCCGCCTAACCGTCCGAAGCTTTTCGCAGGATGCTGAAATAGACTGCCAGCAAGGCCCCAACCGATGAAAGCACCGGGGGCGCAACACTTCTCACCCGCCCACCCCAAGTTGCCAAGACAGCTTGTTCTCCGAGTGGGCTACGTTGAGGATGCTATCAGGCGAAAACGGCGCATGGGAAAAAGCGCGTCTCGGCGCGCTGGGGTCGGGCGGGTAAGAAGAGCGACTTTTTCAACATCCTTCCTGGAAACCCGCTCCAATTGTTCCCGGACGCCCAACTACCCCCCATCTGGAGGGGCCTCCGTCCCCTCTCTTGAGGGATGGTCGAAATTCCCGTATGCGGTATTCTCAAACTGCCGCGAGGGACAGAGGAACCGTGGAGGCGTTGATGAAGCTGGACCACCCCGTTCTCAAGGTCAACCACCAGAAAGCTCATTCGCTCTTGGATCGGCGCTATGCCGAACGGGTTCCGATTCGGCACCGAATCACTTACTTCGGAGAAGAAGGCGCACGAATCGTCACAGGAGAGGGAGCCTTGAAAGACCTCTCCAAGACTGGCTGCAAGATTTTGGGCGCGACCACGAGCTCGTTGGGTAGCCGCATCACTCTGCTCCTAGACCTTGAAGATGGGCAAGCCCCCATGCGTCTCACCGACGTCCTCGTCTCCTGGATCGCCAAAGACTCGTTTGCCGTCAGATTCCCCAAGCTGTCACCGGAAGAACGGAAGCGGCTGCAAGAAGTTATCTTCAAAAATATCAGCCTGTCGTCCCTGGACGATCAAAGGACAGCATTCCGCATTATTTAGGAGTCAATCCAACGCCACGAGGGAAGTATGCTTACTCACATCACCGCTCCCGTCACCGCAGTAGCTGAAGGCCCCCGCCTATCCGAACTTCGGCACGGCGTCCGTACACCGACAATCCTCAGCATACCCTATTCCGGCTTGGATTCTGGCCAGATGCTGATGGGTAACGGCGTCATCACCAACCTTTCATCAAGCGGGATCGGAATTAGCGGGGATCGATCGGTCACACCCGGCATGGAGGCGGCCCTCTTTGTTGACCTTCCTGGAGTGGAGAAGCCACTGTGCATTGCCCAGAACCGGGTCTCCTGGAGGTCGGGGCACCGAAGTTGGAGGAGAAAGATCATCTGGGATTCTTCTTGTGGGATTGCGTCACACCATCAGGCCGCGACGGCTGCATCTGAGACCGTAGCAGGGACTAAGGAGGTGTCCTCATGAAACGAGAACAGGTCACATCTGGAAGCGGGCTTCAGTCTGTGGCGGAAGCGGTCAATCGGAGGCAAGCCCCTCGGCCCCCGGTAGAATTTGGGTTGATGTACTCAGCCCAAGACCGTTCCGGCGAGATCCTCATGGGCGATGGCATGGTCACAGATCTCTCGCCTACGGGATTGGGCATTCGCGGCAACGCCGCGGTCACGCCGGGGATGGAACTCACGATTTTTCTCTACCTCCCCGATGGACAAGACCCGCTGTTCGTGATGGAAGCGAGGGTGGCTTGGACCTCAGGACGTCGGTTCGGAGTCGAAATCCTCAAGATGAACCTACGGGAACGAACCAGACTCCGTTACTTCTTGTACTCGAATCTCGCGCATTCCAATTAGACTGATCGCCTGCTGCATGGAAAACCCAATGACCGGACGACGACGGACAGGCAAAGGAGTGACGACCCACTCCCCAGCTCAAGTCACTGACCGCAGAGCGGCTCAGCGGGTCCCTGTTCAGATCATCGTTCGCTTTTCAGCAACAGATAGCTTCCAACATGTTGGCGATGGGGTGGCCCTTGACCTGTCCGAGAGCGGGTGCAAACTCTACAGCGAACTGGTGTTGCCCGTAGGAAGTTTCTGGGATCTCTACCTGACGATCCCAGAGACCTCCCGTCCTGTTCTCATCTCGGAGGTTCGGGTGATCTGGGCCGCGGAAAACGATTACGGAATCGAATTTCTTCGCGTCACGGCGCGAGAACTGACCCGGCTACGCCATTTCATCTGGAAGCATATGAACCGTTCCACACTCAGAGGTGGTCCTCCCTTGTTTACCCTCGTTGACCATTCGAGCCCACGACGACCACATCTCAAATCCCTCCCCTAGTCCGGCATCGACCGTTCTCCTTCGGTAACTTCGTCGCCCAAGGCTGGATGGGATTAAAGCCCGAAGCCTCTACTTCCTCCCTAATAATCACATCATTCCAATCGCCCTCGCCTTAATGCTATTCCGCATTCATTCCACCACGAACACACCAGACGCGCTGGTCGAAAGCCTTACTGAGGCTGAGCACGGCGCCATTGCCGAAGCCCACACCCCACATGAGGGCCGGATTCTCCGCATGTGCCGACGCTGACCAATAGTTGGTCGACTGGACATTCAGAAACGGATGGCCGGATGACAAAGTCGGGCCCGGAGAGGCCACGGACGGATCCACCAGACTGGCCAGCTCCGGGAGGGACGGCAGGCGCCAGCCTTTTCTTCCTCCGACGGCTTTATTGGCGCAGGTCAAGCGGACGTTTGACGAGGATACCGCAGTCGTCTGCGGGGACCTTTCCCAGACCAAGCCAGTTTCTTTATCCAATACCGCGTCGCTGTTGAAGGCCATCAGGATGACGAACCGCTGCGCCGCCGGCAGCGCCTGATCCCACTGCAGCGTGTGGTTGTCCTCGGCACCCCCGCTCTTAGTGCTCTCTCCGCCTCCACTGCCGCTCTTAATTGCCGCCAGGATCTGATCGAGCTTGTCCGAAATCTGTTTAAATTGTTGCTGCTGCGGAGTTGGATTCTGCGCCCCAGCGAGAGCGACCATTGGACCACCGCTCGCCAGGATTAGCCCTCCAAGTACGAGCGTACCCACATTTACTGCTAGAAACCGTCGTCTCTTCATCAATCCCTCCTTGTTGGTTGTGTTGATATGACACTGACTGCTGTTCTGCCCTCTTGCGCTCCTGAGAACTGCTCCCCACTTTGGAGGAGCACTAGGTTCAGGAGCAGCGCCAGGTGCGAATCCAGCAGACGCACGTACAGTCGCGATGAACGCGTATCCTCCGTCCATTCAGGTGACGTTGTCGAGGCGGGAACGGGAACGGTTTGTGTGAGGGTGCTGTTGCTGAAGCGCTGTAGTTGCCGGTCCGAGACGGACCATCCCACCAGACAAACAAATGACGGCCGGACGGTTAGGTGTCGAGCTCTGCGTGAGTGAGGACAAAAAGGAGACCGCCGGTAGGGAGCACGTCAACCGTTGAACGTCGGCGAGATCCATGTGGGCAACCCTCTATGCGCGATGTCCAGCCTAGGATCGCTCTAGAGCCACCTCGCGAGGAATCTGGCTTATACGCAGATTGGTTTTCTCTGTCAAGTGCATCCCACGGAGGAGATTTAAACAATCCTTCCATTTTCTTTGCCGATCATGAGGACTACGGAACCGGGCACAATGGATGCGGCCCGTATAAGCCCTACCTGAAACACTCCCTTGCGGTTCCTATCCAATGCTTGCCCCTTTGAAGCGCTGCGTGCTAGGATTTCGGTGAGTAAGCACTTACTTACCATGAAGAAGCGGACCAAACAGACCACGAACGGGAACGGGCAGCGGGCTTCTGCGCGCGATCGTCAGGCCAGCCTCATCGTGGCAGCTGCTTCGCTCTTCGCCGCGAAAGGGTTCAACGGCACTACAACAAGAGAAATTGCCAAAGCGGCGGGCGTGAGCGAGGCCTTGGTCTTCAAATACTTTCCGACGAAACGAAGGCTCTACGCCGCAATCCTGGCAGAAAAAGTGACCGTCAACGAACTGCTCGATGCGGTGGAGGCGGCGGTCAAAAAACACGACGACCATCGTGTGTTTACGATGATTGCGAGTTATCGTATTCGTCCCGGCGTCGATTCGACGCTCTTGCGACTTCTCTTGTTCAGTGCGCTGGAAGGGCACGAACTATCCGAGATGTTCTTCGGCAAGCACCACAAAGTGTTCTACGATTACCTCGCCGAGTACATTCGCGCGCGGATTGATGATGGCGCGTTTCGCCCGGTCGATCCCCTCCTGGCAGCCCGCTCGTTCATCGGCATGGTCGTTCATCACCGTCTGCTCCATGAGATCTTCGGAGTCCCGATGCATCAATCCCATGAGGACACGGTGGCAACCTACGTCGACCTCTTCCTCACCGGACTGATCAAGCAACCGGCTAGCCGTAAGACACCTGGGAGACGTTCGCGATGAATCCCCTGAAACAACATCCGATCGTCACACTGGGGGTCATTATTTTCTTTGCGATCACGGCCCTCGTCGTATTTCGGCTCAGCAGCGGCGCCAAGAGCGATGCCCACAAGACTCGCATCATCACCGTTGCAACCGTGACGCCGCTCAAACAGGACCTCGACATTCGACTCACCTATACGGCCGACATCACCCCCAACCAATCAGTCAATCTGTTCTCACGGGTTGACGGCTACATTGCCAAGATGTACGTCGATAAAGGCGACTTGGTCAAATCCAACCAGCTTCTGATCGAGATCGATCACACGGATTATCAGCATGCGGTCAGTCAGGCCAAGGCAAACCTGGCTGCAGCCAGAGCGAGAGTCGCGCAGCAGAACGCCAGTGTCCGCAATACCACCCTCACGCTCAATCGGATGCAGGCGCTGATCAAAGACCAGTTTGTCTCGCAGCAAGATCTGGATAACGCCCAGGTTGCGTACGACGCGGCAGCGGCGGCGCTCGACTCACTCCGCGCGCAGGTCCAGCAGATGGAGGTCGCCCTGGCACAGGCCGAGACGAACTTGGCCTACTCGTATATCCGTGCGCCCTTCGCTGGCTACGTAGCCGAGCGCAATCTCGATCTCGGTGCCTATGTCAGCGGGACAACCGCCGGCACTTCCACTATCTCGCGAGGGATTCTCACCCTTCATGAGATCCAGACGGTCCGCATTCTGATCGAGGTCGTCGAGAAAGATGTCCCGCTCATCCAGGTGGGTCAAAAAGCAGAAGTTCGCGCCGAGGCCTATCCAAATCGCGTCTTCGAGGGCACAGTCACCCGTGTCGTCCAGGCGCTGAACCGAGCCACCCGCACGATGACGATCGAGGTAGATCTCCCCAACAAGGATCATGTCTTGAAGGGCGGCATGTTTGCCCGCGTAGAGGTCCTGGTCGGCACCCATCGAAACACGATTCAGATCCCCATTGACGCAGTGAGTCGATTGGAAGAAGCCCAATATGTCTATATTGTGCGAGAAGGAAAGGCCCAGCGGGTGCCGGTGGAAATCGGAGCCCGCGACGAGAACCGGGTTGAGATCACCAAGGGCTTGGACGGATCGGAGCAGGTGATCGTTTCCGGGAAAGACCTCGTGCACGATGGCACCCCCGTGCAGACCCAATCACCAGAACCCGTCAAACGTGAATCGTAAAAGGTAAAAGGTGAAACGAATTCCCACTTTGTCATCTTACTCCGTACGTTTCACGTCTAACGTTTCACGTTTTGCGTCTTACGCCTTACGCCTCACGCCTCACATTTCACGTCTCATGTTTCTCATTTCACGTCACACGTCTTCATCATGTGGCTGACCCTCCTCGCACTTCGCAATCGCATCGGCATTCTGATGCTATCCTTGGCTATGGTGATCCTGGGCGCCACCTCCGTGCAGCGGCTACCGGTTGATCTCTTTCCTCAGATTCAAGTGCCCGTCGCCTTCGTCGGAGTCATCTATAAAGGCGCGCCGCCGCTCGACATCGAACAGAGTGTCGTCTATCCCATCGAGAAAGCCGTCAGTTCTGCGTCGAACGTCGAGCATGTCGAGTCGTTCGCAAAGCAAGGCATCGGCGCGGTGCAGATCTGGTTCAACTGGGGCGCGGACATTAACGTCGGCCAGATGGAGGTGATGCAACGCATCACTCAAATTCTCAACAGCCTCCCACCCGGCATTCTGCAACCCTTCATCGTCAAGTTCGACGTTTCCAATATCCCTGTCTCCCTCGTGACGGTTTCCAGCGACGATCTCGACGAACGAGCACTGTACGATCTGGCCTCTAATACGGTTGCGCCGCAGATCGAACAGATCGCCAACGTCGCCGCTGCCACCGTGGAAGGCGGGAAGATCCGCCAAATCAACATCAACCTAGACCCAGCATTGTTGAACGCCCGAAGTCTCTCGATCCTCGACGTCGTCAAATCCGTGAAGGCCGCCAACCTCATCCTCCCCTCAGGCGACATCAAAGCCGGCAATCTGGATTACAACGTCTTCACCAATAATCAGTTCCGCACGGTCGACCCGATCCGGGACGTGATCGTGAAGGTCAACCCGCAGGGCAGCCCCGTGCGCGTACGGGATGTCGGGACCGTGACCGATTCGTCGGACATACAGACCAACATCGTCAGGACGGACGGGGCCAGAGCCGTGTATCTGCGGGTGAACAAACAGCCCATCGCCAACACCGTGGAGGTGGTGGACGCGCTGCGCAAGGCCCTGCCGACGATGGTCGGCATTCCACCCAGCGTGAAGGTCGGTATTTCGTTCGACCAATCGCTCTACATCCGCCAGTCGATCAGCAACCTCATCGAGCAGGGGCTGCACGGATCGCTGCTGGCCGCAGTGGTCATCTTGATTTTCCTCCGTAATTTTACAAGCACGCTGATCATTTCAGTCGCCATTCCCCTTTCGATCATGGTGACCTTCATCGTGCTGTACTTCTCAGGGCAAACCCTGAACGTCTTCACCCTGGGAGGCCTGGCCCTTGGGATCGGCCGGCTCGTCGACGATTCCATTGTGGAACTCGAGAACATTCAACGCCATCTCAACATCACGCCCCGCCGGTGGAACGCGATCCTGGAAGCAGCCCGAGAGGTGGCGATGCCCATTCTCGCCTCGACGATCACCACGGTCGTCGTCTTCCTCCCGATTTTCTTCGTCGCCGGGATTGCCCGCTTGCTTCTGATTCCCTTGACCATCACGATCGCGATCTCGCTCTTCACCTCCTTCTTCGTCTCCCGTACGGTAACCCCGGCGCTCTGCTACAAGTTTCTTAAGCCGGAACAGGAGTCTCACCGTTCGATGCCGGCATGGCTCGTGCGCCTGATGGATTGGAGCCGCGAACGGTACGAGTCATTGGACAAAGGTTACGAGGAATCGCTCCGCTGGGTCTTGGCCCATCGCTGTCGCTTCATCACCGGCATCCTGCTGCTTTTCGCCGCCTCGCTCGCGCTGGTGCCCAATATCGGTACGGAGTTTTTGCCGGTGTCGGATGAAAGCCAGTTCCGCATCGTCCTACGCGGACCGGTCGGTCAGCGAGTGGAGAAAACCGAGCAGCAAGTGGCCGAAGTCGAACAAGTGCTGCGGGCACAGATCCCTGCCGAGGAGCTGGAAACCATCGTCTCCAGTACCGGCGTGTTAGCCCAAGGCCGGTCCTCCCTGTTCAACCCGAATACCGGTCCCCATACCTCGAACATCTCCGTCCATCTCGTCACACCGGACAAACGGAAACGAAACCAAGTGCAGATCATGAACGACGTGAGGCCGAAAGTTTTAAAACTCTTTCCGGGCGTCGCGATGTTTTTCGATCCGGGCGGACTCATCAAACGAGTCACCAGCTTTGGGGCGCAAAAATCCGTCGACGTGGAAATTTACGGCTACGATTTCGAGAAAGCGCGGGGGGTCATCCGGCAAGTCGAGAGCATGATGCACCAAATACCTGGCCTGGCCGACATCGAAGTCAGCCGCGAGGAGAACTATCCCGAGGTCAACGTGGTAGTGGATCGAGAGAAGGCTGCCCTCCTTGGCATCAGCGAAACGGACGTAGCCAACGCCGTGCTCTTCTCACTCAACGGCAACGGCCCAACCGACCCTATCATCTACACCGACCCTCAAAACGGGAACGAGTACTACATCAGCGCCTGGTTAGCGGAAGAACACCGGAAGGATCTCACAGACATCGAGAATTTCATTTTGACCGCACGAACAGGAGAGCCAGTCCTCCTCAAAAACGTCGCCTCGCTCAAGCTCAATGCCGGTCCGGTGAAGATCGACCGCAAGTACTTTCAGCGGGTGGTCCATCTGACCGCCAACCCTGTGGACCGAGATCTCGGCGCCCTGGCGGTCGACCTTGAGGCGGGCTTTGCCAAGATCCAGCTTCCCACCGGCTTCAGCATCCGGTTGGCCGGCCAGATTCAACAACAGAGAGAAACGTTTGAGGGTCTGCTCTTTGCTACAGTCCTGGCGCTGGTCCTCGTCTATATGGTGATGGCCGCCCAGTTTAAATCGTTGATCGATCCCTTTGTCATCATGTTTTCGGTCCCTATGGGCTTCCCGGGCGTGATTCTGATCCTCTTCCTGACCGATACAACCCTCTCCACCACGTCGATGATGGGCATCATCATGATGCTGGGCATCGTGGTCTCAAACGGTGTCCTGCTGGTCGATTATACGAACGTGCTGCGGCGGCGAGGGCGGGTGTTACACGATGCGGCGGTCACCGCTGCGCGAACGCGCCTCCGGCCCATTCTGATGACCTCCCTCGCCACTGTCCTTGGACTGCTCCCCATGGCCATCGGCTGGGGAACCGGCGGCGAAACGAACGCCCCTTTGGCGCGCACGGTCGTCGGAGGACTCAGCGTCTCGACAACCCTCACGCTTTTTCTCGTCCCCACGATCTATGTGATCTTAGAGGAACGGTTCCCCCGCCATGCGGACAAGACGCCACAAGATGTCGACTGGATACCGGAAGAACCGGGACAAGCACCGACTGGGTGATAGCAGGATGGTGGAAGGTTGAGGCTCAGGTTAAAGCTGAGAGGTAAAGGCCTGATCTAGACGCAACCTCGACCTTAGCCTGTTTAGCGGAACTGGTTGGTCACCTGATAGTTGGAAAGAGCGCTTTCAGCTGCATCGCCAAGCCAATGTCCCCGCTGATCTTGAGCCGGCCCGACATAACGACGGCTGGTCCACTCAACTGGCCCTTCAGAATCTTGATGCAATCCTCTCCCGCCATCGAGAGCACTACGTGCGGGTCCGCATGCATCCCCTCTGCGACCTGACAAGCCCCTTCCCGGATCGTGAGAATGTACTGCCCGCCCTGCACACCGCTCAGATCGAATTGGTAGACCGCATCAAGATCTTCGGCGGCATCTGAATCGAGCCGACCTGGGAGAAGCTGAAAAAACTCTTTGACAGTGGTGGGGTTCATAGCTCATCGGAAAGCGAGGGCCTCTCGGATCGATACCGGGAGCCGCAGTGCCACGGCCCCCGGTCCATTTCTAGTAACGGAGTGTGACTGTCGCGGTACTGCGACGCGCGCCGAAAAAGTCTTTGGAGAACGTCTCAACGACGGCAGGGTCATAGCCCTTGCAGCTGAAAACGTCGAGATAAGCGTTGTTCGTATCGTTCGCAAAATGGCCGCTGATCAACGAGGTCGAGATCAGCTGCACCATGGAATAGCCGGCCACGCGGCCTGAGCCGAAATCGACGACCTGGCACTCGCCAAAACGCTTCATGTCGATGAGCTCGCACAGTTCGACGACATAGCGACGGATATGGTCGGCATTTCGAATCAGGTCAGGATGACAATCTTGGAGGTCGATGGCGGTACAGAGTCCCCACGCCTTCCCTTCACCCACCATCTCCTGGGGGGCAATGGAAGCAGCTAATGGGGATTCGGATGGAAAGATTGCGGACTCGGATTCAGGCGAGCTACTCATAGAGTTGTACACCTTTCTGTTAGGAGGGTGAAAAAACTGTGACGATAGACCGTTGTTTCGGACTATACCACGAAACTTTTCAGATCAGGGAGGATGGAGAAACTTTTTTTTCACACCGAGGCATTCAGGGGCCACTCGATCGATTGACAAGGTTCTCGGCGGTCGGAGAGAATGCCGCGCATGGCCCATGTCACTCCATCTAAACCGAACCCGACTCCGCCCTCAGCCGACCTCCCCGATCGCCTCTGCACGTGGTGCCAGGTGCCGATGAAGAAGCGCCTCGTCGGTGGCAAGCAGTTCGTCCACTACACCTGCCCGAAGTGCGTCTTTCAGCACACAACCAGGCTCGGTCCGAAACCACCCAGCCCCGCACACTAATAGGCTGTTGAAAAAGCCCACCAGCGTCGTTCTCGCCTCGAAAGCATCCTCAACGTAGCCCAGAGGCTACGCCTCCGGTGCTTTCATCGACTGCGGCCTTGCTGATCAGCCTTTTTGAACAGCCTACTAAATCCCCTTCCGGTCAGTAGTCCGGAAATCAAAAGCGTGGTTCCTGGGTATCTGATGGGCTTGATCTACTAATTGACGAACGAGTTTTCAGGCGAGGGACAGGGAGATGAGGCCAAGCCCAGCTTATCAGGCAATACGACGAGAAAGGGCTACCGGCGAGAAAAACTGGTCTGTACGTGATCGTCGAAGATGTGGGCCAGTCGCACCTTGTCCTCCGGACTGATCGAGGTGATCTTCGCTCCGAACTTAGGGGAACGCACGTGGATGACTTGCAGCCAACAGGTCAAGGTTCTCCCTTGCTCAAGCTCGATCACGAGCTGAAGCGAATCGCCGCTCTTCACGAACAAGCGGCTCTCAATCCGGACGCCTGTCTCGCTGACATCCAGAACCTTGCACGGCGCCGAGAGAGCCCTCCGCTGGAGACGGCCGCCCCTGCTTATCTGGATACGTGACCCTTTTCGCTTGAACCCCATCGGCGCCGGCCCCCTTTTTTCCCAATCATAGCAAGCGGCCGCACAACTCAAAAGGAAATTTCCAAATGGAGCTACGGCTTTTCCCCAACAAGGGCACGCACCTGCTCCATGCGCGTGCGATTAACGCCCAGGTCGCCGTAGCCGGTGCGGGAGGCGGAACGGAAGTGGATGGTTTTCGTCTCGTCGTCGAAGAGAAACTCGACGTCGTCGACAAAGCGCAGCAGCAGGCTGGTGAATTCGTAATGCAGGTACGACTCGTCTTCTTCGACGAGCTTGGTGCGGGGCAAGGAACGGATGACTTCCTTGAGTGCCTCCTTTGCCTCTGCCCGCGACTTGCGATAGCGAAATGGCGCGATGGCATGGCCCTTATCCGGCGCTTGCGTCGAGACGCAATTGGGACTGCTCGGGCAAGGTGCCAGGGCGCGAGGGTTCATGTGACTCCTGGTAATAATTCATCTGATGACGAGCCAGTACTGTTGCGTAACCAGATCTTAGAAATCAAGACCGCGTTAAGAGAATTGAGATGAAACCCAGCACGATGGTGTGATCAATGAAGGTGATGCCTCCTTCGGCTCGAACCATCTCCCTTGGAAGGTGCTCTGCCTGCTTTGCATTAAGGGACACCTCTTCGCTTTGGCTGAGAAACAATCTCATGTTGCAGACGACGCGGTCGCCTATTTCTGCTGGCGTCCCTTCGCCTTCTCGTTCTTCAAGAAGCTTGAAGCCGCTGAGTCGTTTTATCGGATTAGTACAAGAGCGTTCTGGGTGTCGCCCCTATTTCTCCCCCCTCTGCCACCACGACCGACACTCGCCCGACAATTCTCCCGTCTTCGGTTTCAACATCCACGCGCCAGTCTCCCGGATCGAGCCGCTGCTTGAACGTATAAGCTCGGTACCCGCCTTCCCGGCCGCCGGCAATCTTGATCGGAATCTTGTCGGCATGGGTGAAGGGCTTGTCGCCGTTCGTTCGGGAGTACCAATGGTGGTAGACAGTGGTATTCAGCGCCACCGGGGCGAAGACGGCGGTGAAACAGTAGATGGGCTCATCGGCTGGATAGGGATTCTGCGAGCGCTTCCACACTTGATACCATTCGCGATCGAAGCTGAGCATAAACCGGTCGTCCTGCTTCTGCACCTCGCGATACATGCCGCCGAATTTCATCGAGAGCGGCACGGGCGGAATCCAATTCAAGAAATAGAACCCGACCAGGAGGCCAATGAGGGCAATCGCTGGTCCTCCGACTAATATCGTTTCTTTCTGCGACCGTTCGGGATTGCGTTGATAGATCAACTGGACCACGCGCAGCGTCACTCCCACGCTCAGCGAAGCTCCGAGCAGGAACACCCATGTTCCGATGGTCCCGACCACAACGGGCAGGAAGAACGTGAAGAAGCTGAAGCTGGCCAGGGCGTAAAGCGCAACGAGCAGACGCAGGTTCGAGAGGCGATTGCGCAAGAATTCGTTGGCCATCAGCAGCAGGACAAGCACGCCTAGGAAGATCCCGGTGCGTGTGAGCGTCGCACTGCGCGAGTAAAAGACGGCATAGGCGCTGAAGAGCCCACCCAGGAGAAACTGCATCGCCATCGGATAGTAGGGCCGAGCCTTGATCAGGAATCTGGCGAACGACGAGCCTTGAGGTTCGATTGCGGCCGGCTCCACTGCGGCCACGCCAAGACGACCGGTGAGAACGATGAGAAAACCGAGCGCCGCGAGGTAGAGGAGGAGAATCAGATTGTCTTGCAGGCGATCGATGCGCGTCAGAGTCAAGGTGTCGTAGGTGACGCCTGAAGCAAAGAACAGGGCCGACATGAAGGGCTTTGCCAGAACGGTCCTGACTGTGGAGGAGGAAAGCATGTGCCTAAACTTCAGGATATTCTCAAGATTGTCAAATGAAGGCGGGAAAGCGGACAGCTTAAATACTGCAAGTAGATAGCCCGCAGGATGCTCAAAAAGTCCGTCCAGCGATGCCGCAGTCGATGAAAGCACCGGAGGCGTAACTCTACTCACCTGCCACCACAAGCTGCCAAGACAGCTTGTTCTCCGAATGGGCTACGCTGATGATGCTTTCGAGGCGAGAACGATGCATGGGGAAAGGCGCGTCTCGGCGCGCCGGGGTCGGGCGTGTGAGAAGAGCGGCTTTTGCAGCATCCTGCTAGACGAAGGGAGGGAGAGGCGCATAGACGACCGGATAGCCGATCAGCCGTTCTAACCACCCAGCCATGGCTTCTTCTTTGAGTGGTGCTAGGTTTAGGCGAGCTTCGATCTGGAACTGTCCATTGAACCCGACAATGCCGATGATGGCCGAGGCGTCGTTGCTTTCCGGCAACAGTTCCCGCGTCTGAAACTCGCACTGCGTGGTGTAGAGACGACCGTCAGGCTGAATCGTTTCCAGCACCTCGGGCAAATCGTCGAGGGGACAATGGACCGAGCAGCGATATGCCAAGCGCACTCCTGATTCGATCGCTTGGAACTCAGTCAAGGCGTCTTCGGAAAATCCGGTGAGGTAGGCTCGGACCCCGGCCGGCTCCGGGGCAAACGTCGCGGCGAGCTTGCTGGCCGGCACTAAGAACTCAAACGCATCGGAGGTGTTGTACTCGAACTGGCAGGGGCCGAACGCGTCGGGCCAAGAGCAGAAGAACGGGATTGTGGGATCAGACGGCCGTAGCACTACGGCATCCTTCTCGACATGGGTCTCAATCGGCAGCTCCAGCGTGGCAATGGCTTCAAGGAACGCCGCGCGCCGCTCATCCAGCCAGCGCATCCGTTCAGCATCGCCTCGCGTTTCGCCCGGCGTGATGACCTCCTGGGTCTGAAGACGGATGCGAATGAACGAATGGGCGTGCCGAAACCCGAGCCAGAGCATACTGCGCTGCTCATGAAGCCGCAGCGTCTCGCGGAGGCGCCATGGATGGCTGATCGAGCAGTAGGTGCCGACGTCCTGATGGCGTTGATAGATGGTGTGATAGGCCCCGGTCAGGAGAAAGAAGTCGCCGCGCCAACCCTCTCGGACGTGGATCAGGGTCACATCTTCCGTGGACCACGCGTCCAGCTGGTCGAAATCCTCAGGAGACTCAACCGTCCATTCTTCGACATAACAGATGACATCCTTCGCAGGCACCGCCGGCTTCAACCCAACCGCAGCCAGCCGTTCGCCCACGGCGAGCACTTGTCCGAAGGTCAACGGGGTCGTCGTTTCCCAACGACGTTCACGCACAGTGGGTCATCTCTTCCCCCGACCCATCAACGTGCCGGTCGCAACGCCTTGTGCTCGATCGTCGTATCGGCGAGGTACCGATCGATATTGTCCTTCAGGGTCGCCGCCAGCAACTGTTGCACATCGTCCTCGCTGAACCAGACCACGGTATCACGTTGTGCCCCCTCGACACCTCTGATCGTCGAGCTCTGGTCGCCAATGTTCCGTGCGGTGATCACCATCTTGCTGCTCGTGTTCACCACCGTCGAGAAGAGTCGGCTCTTGGCGTTGGCTGAAAAATCGAGCAGCTGCCCGCTGATCACGATGTCGGCATCGTTCAGATTCGTCACTGCCCCGCTGGAAGCCACCTGCACCGTCCAGGCCCGATCCTTCCATCCGCGCGTTTTCAGACGATCTGCGAGGGCCCGGGCAATCACGTCTCCTGGTCGCTCCCCCTCCACATTGAAGTAAGACACCCCACCCCACACATGGGTCCGCAGACCGAGTCGATTCTTCTCCAGTCGCCGATCCTCGAAGGTTTCGATGACGATCCTGACTGGTTCCGGCTCCATGTATTGTGCCGCCGCTTGTTTCTGCTGAAGATCCAGATAGAACGTTTTCCCTATACCCCCGCAGCCCACTCCCATCAGTAGACTTGCTGTGAGCACGATACCAACGCCCAGTCGTCCCCTTGTCTGTTTCACGATATCATCCTCCTTGCGATTGGTCGCCCACCGTTGAAGTGGATCCAGTTTACCCAAGTTAGCGATCAGAGACAAATACCGGAGCTAGGGAGTAACAATCGGTAGGATGGCCCTAAAGGTCTCGCGGCTGAATTCCGGTATCTGACCCGACTGAATCCGCGGATCGGTGAACGGCAGGAAACGGACGATCTTCAAAAAGGACCGTTCGGCCACCACGGCGGCAATCTGCGCCTTGCGATCGTGGGTAATCGGCAACGTATATCCCTCGCCACGTTTCCATTCCCACAACGTCGGCGCCAACGAAAGTTCCAGCCCCTGCCCGGCGATCTGATGAAACCGGTCCACGATCCGTGCCTTGTGCTGCTTGATCCCCTCCCCCTCCAGCATCAAGGCGCACACGAGGTGGTGCCCCCACCAAAAGAGCGTCCGAAAGGCAAACGCGCTCGAGCCGTGAAAGTGTTTCGGATAGTCCAGATATTGGTAAGGGAAGAATTCGAGTGACTCTCCCTTCACAAAATGATTGTTGGTGGGATCGAAATCCGGCGGGGTCACAAGCGAAGCCGACCCAACTTCCTCTTTCAACGTCGCATGCGTGGCCGCGAGCAAGCGGCGCACCTTGGCCATAATCTGCGCCTTAGCGAGAAAGAAGTGCTGGTCAGCCATTAAGGCCGCTTCTTCGTGAGTAAACTGTGATGGCATGGTCATCAATCGGCTAGCAGGATGCTGAAAAAGTCCGCCAGCTTTGTTCTCGCATCGCTCGGAGGCTCAACGTACCGAAGCGTACGCCTCGCCTCTTCGCTCGCTGCGGCCGCGCTGGACGGTCTTTTTGAGCATCCTGCGAACCGTTCTTGCGCCAGCACCATTCTTACGATCACAGTGGGATTTGGGCATAAACTAAGTTTTCCCGCAGCCTGATAGAGAAAAGAGAGAAGACGCCCAAAGGGCGCCGGCTATTTCTGATGTGTTTCGAACTGGAAGACCGTCAGGTCGTACTGCGACCGACATTCTGCACAGCGGACCCACACCGTATCTTGAAACACATCCATCTCCCGAACCGACAGGGCGGGAGCATGGCTGCCCAAACAGGTCTTGAGCGCCACGAGTCCATCCTGCTGCGCAAGCCCCGATTCAGGCGAGGAGGAATCCACAGCCGATGCCTGCCTGGTGATCGCGCCGGTGGTCACCCGATGCACCATGCGGCAGGAACTGCAAGTAAGCACCACAATGCGCTCCGACTCGACGCGCTTGATTGTCAGACAGAGCGGATGCACCGACCAACATTGTTGGAGAAAGGCTCCACTGCGGATAATCTCTGCCATCGACCGTCCTCGCACCGAAGCAGGTTGCGAAAAAAATCAATTCAATACGCTAGAACTTCCCTGGACCGTACGTGTGACACAACAGGAAAACATTTCTGCAGGATGTTCAATCAGGCCGTCCAGCAAGGCCGCATCGAGTGAAGGACCGACGCGTAACCTCTGGGATACGTTGAGAATCTGAACGATGCGAGAACGCTGCTGGCGGACTGTTTCAGCATCCTGCTAGAGCGCCCAAAGGGCCAACATCACGAACCAGCCGATCACATAGGGGAGCGCACAAGAATAGAGCAGTGCCGACCACGCACGGCCCGGCGCTGCGTGGCGTGACAGTTGCTCCTTGTAGACGAATTCACGGGAGAGAATCAGCACCGTGAGCGTCAGCGCCAACGTCCGACTTGTCCGCGGCCAGGTGTAGGCGCCGCTGATGATGAAGTTCGCCGTGAAAAAACCACTGAAGAGGAGAACCAGCGGCGCCAGGACAAACCGGACTGTGTCGGAAAAAAAGGTATGCCAGCCCGGACGGGCTTCCACTGGACTTGATTGTGAGTTGGGAGTCACGACCCGACGGCCACCTGAGTCGCTGCCTTGGGCGAAGGTGAAGGAGTGCCCTCTTGGGTAGCACGGCAGGTCTTGCATACGCGAGGGCGGACTTTCAGGAACGAGACTTTGCCGGTGGCCAGGCAGCTGTAATGGACGAACTCGTCGCACAAGGAGCAGCGCGACCAGCCGCCGCTGAACAGCGTCTTGTTACGGTAAAGACCTTCCTTGCAGACCTTGCAGTTCCGAGGCTCAATCCCCAACAGCATCGGCTCCCATTTCCCGCCGCCTCTTCGGATACTCATGCCAGGGAGTATAGCGAAGGCGAGAGGCGAGAGGCAAGGGGCGAGGGGCATGGAGGAAGGAGTGCGGGGCACCGGATCTGCCAATCCAGCTGACGGTCTCTGGCAAACCTTTCCCCTCCCCCACTACCCTTTGGGTCGCGCCCGCGATTGATTTCACCGCGCGTGTTCTTCTCGTCTACTCATACATTAGAGTCCGAGATGTACCATTATCCTCGGCGAGGGACTTCCAATTCTCTATACCTCTCTTTAGGGGAGTGGCCGAACCTGCCCTTTACTGCGCGCATCGAACGATATACATGTTCCCTCCAAGCTTGCTCGTGTTTTCTCTAGAGATGGGGGCTGATTGATCTTCTACTGCGCGCGTCCAACGAGGGCCTTCCGAGGCCGCGCGTTGCGCGAGCACAGAAGATCATCAGGCTCCATCCCCCGCTCCGTTTGACAGCCTCCAGGCCATTTGTTACGCTCCGCGCCGGTCCAGCGCCTGTCGCGGCACACGTAAATTACCCCATGAACATCAAGGACTACCTCGAACAGAAGCGGGACGACGTGGATCGGTTCCTCGATTTCGTCATGCCCAGCTCCAACGCGGCGCCCACCACGCTCCACGAAAGCATGCGGTACAGTCTTATGGCGGGAGGAAAGCGAGTCCGCCCGATCCTGGCCATTGCCGCGGCAGAAGCGGTTGGGCAGCCCGCGCCGGGATTAATGCCGATCGCCTGTTCGTTGGAACTGATCCACACCTACTCCTTGATTCACGACGACCTGCCCGCGATGGACAACGACGACTTTCGGCGCGGGAAGCCAACAAACCATAAAGTCTATGGCGACGCGATGGCAATCCTGGCCGGCGATGCGTTGCTGACGATGGCATTCGATCTCTGCAGCCGTCCGGATCTCATGAAAGGCTGCGACCCGGCTCGCCAAGTGAGGTTGATTCGAGAACTGGCATACGGCTCGGGGAACATGGGAATGGTGGGCGGTCAGGTCTTCGATATCCAGGCTGAAAACAAGGACATTGATCTTTCGACGCTCCAGAACATCCACAAGCATAAGACCGGCATGTTGATTCGCGCAGCGGTGCGGATGGGCGCCATTGCCGCCGGCGCACAAGATCGCCAACTGGATGACCTCACGAGCTATGCCGAGGATGTCGGACTGTCCTTTCAAATCGCGGACGATGTGCTCAACGTGACGGGAACGCGCGAGGAACTGGGCAAGAATCCCAACACCGACGCGGAACGCGGAAAGAAAACCTACCCGACGTTCTACGGGGCCGAGGGAGCCAGAAAACTGGCGGACGACTGCGTGGCCCGCGCGATCGCGCGCCTCTCCTCGTTCGGTCAGGCCGCCGACCTGCTCTGCGAACTGGCGCGCTACATCACCTCCCGGAAAAACTAGTGCTGAGCAATGAGTGCTGAGACAAAAACGGGACTAGATATCCTGATACGCTGTTCGGCCTGCAACCATGTCTTGACACTCCTCACTCAGCACTCAGCACTCGTTACTCAGCACTTCCCATGAAGGCTCTCGTCACTGGCGCAACCGGATTCGTCGGCGGCGCAGTGGTACGCGCACTGGTCAACCGTGGCATCGACGTCCGCGTCCTGACCCGCGCCGGTGCAGACCTCCAAAATATTCAGGAGCTGATCGTCGAGCGGGTCGAAGGCGATCTTCGCGATCAGGCCTCGTTGCACAACGCGCTCCACGGCTGCCGACAGCTCTACCATGTGGCGGCGTACTATGCGCTCTGGGCCAAGGATCCGGCAATCTTTTACGACGTCAACGTCACCGGCACGAAGAATCTGCTGGAAGCGGCCCGCGAAGTCGGCACCGAACGGATCGTTTACTGCAGCACCATCGGCGCGATCGGGCTTCCACCCGCCGGAGGGCTCGGCACGGAAGAGACACCTGTCTCGCTCGAACAGATGGCCGGCCACTACAAACGGTCGAAGTACTTGGCTGAGCAAGAGGTCTTGAGACTCGCGAAAGCAGGGCTGCCGGTTGTCATTGTGAACCCCAGTGCCCCGGTCGGCACAGGCGATGTGAAGCCGACTCCAACGGGGCAGGTCATCGTGGATTTCATGAAAGGACGCATGCCGGCCTATATCGAAACTGGGATGAATATCGTAGACGTCGATGACGTGGCCGCCGGCCATCTTCTCGCGATGCAGAAGGGTCGGGTCGGCGAGCGATACATCCTGGGCAACAAGAACTTGATGCTGCGTGAGGTGTTTGAGATCTTGAGTCGCCTGACCGACGTGAAGGCTCCTTCGATCAAGCTGCCCAGATTAGCAATCCTTCCGTTAGCCTATGCCAATCAATGGATCGCGAATCTCACAGGCCACCCGCCACGCATCCCACTTGAAGGTGTGAAGATGGCCAAGTACAAAATGCACTACGATTGCGGCAAAGCGATCAGGGAACTCGGCCTCCCACAAACGCCGCCGGAAGTGGCGTTGGAGAAAGCCGTGAGGTGGTTCCGCAGCCACGGGTACGCATAACCGTGAATGTTGAGCGTTGAATGATGAATGTTCAATTGTAGATTTTCAGATTCATCGATGGAAGGATCTCATTCAACATTCATCATTCAACATTGAGCATTGATGGACAATCTCGCCCTGTTCCTGAAAACGATTTTATTTCGCCCCTACGTCTTCGTCTTTTTGGCCACGTTCTTGTTCGCCGCGATCAAGCTGATCGGCTGGCCCAGGACCTGGCGGTTCTGGCTGATTAGCTGGGCCACAGCCTTTGTCTGTGAATTTTCCTCTACCCGAAACGGCATTCCCTTCGGGTGGTACCACTACAATGGCTCGACCTTGGGTCAGGAGTTATACTTCTCCAACGTCCCGTTCATGGACTCGATCTCATTCAGTTTTCTGCTCTACGCGGCCTACTGCGTCGCGCTTTGTCTCGTTCTTCCAATCAGGCCGTCCCCTGCTTCCACTCACCCAATGCTCAAACCGCTACAACTTGATGTGGACGCACGAACGAGTTGGTCCGTGTACTTTCTGACCGCCTTTTTGTTTGCCTTCATCGATATGGCTATCGATCCGCTGGCACTCCGAGGCGACCGCTGGTTTTTGGGTAAGATTTATTATTATCCCGACCCAGGCATACACTTCGGCGTGCCCCTTACGAATTATGTCGGTTGGGCCGTCGTCGGGCTCATCTCCCTCGCCATCTATTTTCCACTCGAGCGACGACTCCCCGCGCTCTCCCTGCCTCCATCGGTCACACCTCGACTCCTGCTAGGAGTCGGCCTTTACTATGGCGTCTTGGCCTTCAATCTCAGCGTGACATTCTGGATCGGCGAATCGTTCATGGGAATGAGCGGGCTGCTGATGCATCTCCCCGTCATCGCGCTGCTGATGTTTCGCCTTGCAGGACCGCGTGACGTCTCTCCGTCTGGTTAACCCGGTGGCAATCAGACAGAAGACTTTGTATAGTCATGGCAGTAGCTATGGGAACGAAACTGATTGTCTTCATCTTCGTGATGATCCTCGGGATTGTCGGCGCCTTCGGGTGGGTGGGATATCAATTATTCACGACCGGATTTAGCGCTAAGACCGAGCCGCATGCCCTGGAGATCTTGCTGGCTCGGCACATCCGCCATCTGGCCATTCCGATCGAGAAGCGAAACGCGCAGAATCCGATCCCGTTGAGCCCCGACGTGATGAAAGAGTCGTTGGCGCATTTTGCCGATCACTGCACCACCTGCCATGCCAACGACGGCAGCGGCCAGACACCCATCGGCAAGAACGTGTACCCGAAGGCACCCGACTTACGATTGGCCGACACCCAGTCGATGTCGGACGGTGAGATCTTCTGGGTCATTCACCACGGCATTCGCTTTACCGCGATGCCGGCCTGGGGAGAGGGTGACCCAGCGCAGGACAAAGCCAGTTGGAAGCTGGTCCATTTCATTCGCCATCTCCCACAACTCACGCCGGATGAACTCGACCAGATGAAGGCGCTCAATCCCAAGACGGAGAAAGACCTGGAAGAAGAAGCCGCTTTCGGCCAGTTCCTACAGGGAGACGATGCAGCGGCAGCGCGAACCGATAGCGGCCATCATCACTAATTCATCGACGGCGGTCATAGGAGATAGGATCCATCATGTGGTTACGTCTGATTGTGACTCTCACGTGCCTCTTCATTTCGGCTCCAAGCTTCGCCCACGGCACCGACCAACATGTGCTCGGCACAATTATGGCCATGAGCGCGACCCACGTCGAAATCAAAACGCCCAAGGGTCAGTCGGTGGACGTGCGGGTCAACAAACAGACCCAGTACAAGGACGAGAGCAATCCGAAAGGCGCCAACGTGCCCGAGGTGGGAGATCGTGTCATCATCAAGGCCACAAAGGGCAACAAAGCGTTGCTCGCCACCGAAATCCATTTTTCCGCGGCCAAGCGCGTACCGGCCCCCGTGCAGCCGGTTTCGGTTCCGTAGGGTGATCGATGCCGACGCTTCACGTCACACGGGAGATCAAGAACTATTTTTTTAGTGGCGGGATTCGCGCGGCAGTCATTCGAGTCCTGATCACGGGCATCGCGGTATTTCTGGCGGTCATGATCGTGCCCGGCCTTGAAGTCGACTCGCTCCGCGCCGGAGTCGCCGCGGTCCTGGTGCTCACTTTTCTGAACCTATTGGTCCGGCCCATTCTCTTTGTGCTGACCCTTCCCTTGATTGTCCTCTCGTTGGGGCTCTTTCTTATTGTGGTCAACGCGCTCCTTCTGGAGCTTACCGCATACCTGGTCAGAGGATTCTCGGTTACGGGGTTCTGGCCGGCAGTCGGCGGCGCGGTCGTGATCAGTCTGGTCACCATGATCCTCAACGCAAGGACTTCTGACCACCGCCCGACAGAATCTCGCGAGTTCCCCCAACGTCCACCTAAGATTATCAATCCCGACGAATAACGAGCCCTATTCCTTTTCATTGAATTGCTCGCCCTGCGTTGTTACAATGCGCCCGCCTGGCTACCCTAACTCACGAATGGCACCCACAGCTCCACACAGCAAACCAATTCCCGAGACGCATCTCCAACGGACCTTGACGTCCGTGCTCAACGAGCTGCCGGTCGACGCGGCACTCGCTGCTGTGTTCCACCGTGACCAAGGCCCGCTGGTCAGCCATGCCGCACGAGGCTTCACACCTCGTGATATTCAAGCCATCCTCCGGACACTCTCGGCCCCCGCCATCACTGCATCGTCCCCCGCGACTGACCAGGAGAGCGGACGCACCATTCGCCTCCGCTTGATTACGCCGGGCACGAAGTCGTTGCTCGGGGTTTCCCTTTTGCATCGGAATCGGACGTACGGGTTCCTCGTCATCGGGCGAAAGGAAAGCGCCACATTCGCGAAAAAAGAGAAGAGCTTGATAGAGCAGGCCAGCGACGAAGTCACGAAAGCACTGGACCGCGAAGGCCTGTTCGATATGAATGTCGTGCTCAGCCGGCCGTTTGTCGCGCACGAACCGGCCCCTCCGCCAGCCTCTCCGGCAGAGATGTTCGCGGCGCCGGTGTCGCAGCTCACACCGGAACTCCAAGACAAGATTATTGCCTTCTTGACGGATGCCAACCAATACGTCGCCTATGATCGCATCTGGGCCTGCCGCTATGATCCCCTCGCAGGCAATGTCGAAGTCCTGGGATTGGCCGGTGATCTGAAGAGCGACCAGAAAGACGGAAAGAAAGATCTGAAGCCGGGCCACCGCTTCACACTCGACAGCTCAGCCTCCGGATGGGCGGTCCGCCATCGTAAGCCACGCGTGGACCATGATCTCGCCTCCACACAGGGGCGATTCCTCGATCACAAATATCTGTTCAAGGACCGGCTTCTCTCCTCGCTCGTCGTGCCGTTCTTCGTCCGGGGACAAGTGGGTGGGACCATCACCCTGGCCTCGAAAGAAGCCGGACGCTACCAACAGACGGATGCCCGCACGCTTGAGCCGACTATTGTGAAGATCGCGGATATTCTCCAGGCTCCGGCACCGGCACCAACCAGCCAGCCTCCCGCTATTGGACCAGCTGGCGCCCCCGGGACAGCATTAGCCCCAGGTCCTTCGGAGCCCATCATCAGAAAACAAGAGCGGCAGGCCGCGATCGGCGAGTTCAGCATGTTCCTGGCAACAGAAGTGCGTGAGCCGCTCGCCTCGATCCGTGCCCAATTGGAGGAAGTCACGGGTGAAGGCATCCTCGACTTCGACCCGCAGACCCGCGTCGAGAACGCGATGCGCGATTTGATCCGTATCGAAGCCATCCTGAACGAGATCTTGGACTTTGCGAAACCACTCGAACTGACTCGACGCCTCCTCCGCATCCCCGAAGTGATCGAGAGCGCGCTCACGGTTGTCGCGACCGACCTCGAAGTCACAAGGATACAGGTGACCAAGGACTATGCGACGATGATCGCACCGGTCCGCGGCGACGAAGCCAAGCTCCAGCAAGTTTTTCTCAGCATTTTCAAAAACTCGTGTGAAGCGATGAACCCCGGTGGGCATCTCCATATTCAGGTCACCCAGCATCGCGCGGGGCGCGGCGTGGAAGATCAGATCCTCATCAAGAACGACGGGGCTCCTATTCCGGCAGAAATTGTTGATAAGGTCTTTGAGCCGTTTTTCACCACGAAGCGTGCCGGCACCGGTCTGGGTCTCGCCACGGTCAAGAAGATCGTCGAGGAACATGGCGGCTCGATTGCCATCGGCAGCGCGCATGGCGAAGGGACCACCGTCACCATCCGCCTCCCTGGTCTCAGCCCTGGTCCGTCCTATCGCAGACGCGGGCGCCGCCGTCCTCCCGCACGCCGCCAGGCCTGACATTACAGGATGCTGAAAAAGCCCGCCAGCAGGGGGGATGGCCCGGTGAGTCCCCTTTGCTCGCGCAACGCGCGGCCTAAGAAGGATGGGAAGGACAGCCTAGTCGTCCTCCTACTCGCGGAACGCGCACGATAGGAATGTGCTCGTTCGACGCGCGCAATCGAGGATCGACCAGGCAACCCTTGAAAATGTAATGGGGAATTGAAAGAACGCGCGCAGTGGGGGACTCATCCGAGCCATCCTAGGAAACGAACACGAGCAAGCATGGAAGAACCATGGTTGGTTGCTCGCTGCGACCTTGCTTGGGATAAGGCGCGTCCTTGGGTAAAAAGGCTGTCTTGGCAGACTCAGGGCGGGGGGTGAGATAGTCGCCAGGGTTGGGTGGGGTGAGAATGTCGGGCTTTTTGAGCATCCTGGTGAGTGCTCCCCTGTTGTGCTACTCGTGCGAACCATCGAAGTCTAGCGTGGCACAATAGTTTTACCTCAGCCCTCTCTTCACGGGAGGGTCGCCTGTTTGGACTCCAACTACGCGCGTCCTACGAGCACCTTTCGAGCGTGCGAGTTGCCGAGCACCGGAGCCTCAACAGGCCACCTTCTTCTCATTTTTCTCCACTTCATCCACAAGGGGAGTCACCGGACTGTCCTTCACTGCGCGCATGGGACGATATGGATACTCCCTCCTAGCTTGCTTGTTCTCTCTCAAGGGATGGGGGCTGACTGATCTTCCACTGCGCGCGTCCAACGAGGGGAGTCCGCGACCGCGCGTTGCGCGAGCACAGAAGATCATCAGGCTCCATCCCCTCCCCTGTTCTGCGAGCAAGAAGGATGGTCCGGCGACTCCCCTGCCCTCTTGACAGAGGCACTCCTCTCCTGGCTATCATTCTAGCCACCTGATTCGACCTAAAAAATGAGATCATAATATCTCCAGTCACCATTATTCAAAGGAGTAGGCGTATGAAGCTCGTAATCGCCTCTGTTGCGACTGTCTCCGGTGTCCTATTTGCGCTGGCGCTGGCCTCGGCGAATCCTTCACTCCTCCCCAAGCATGAAGGCTACCCGATGAAGAACAGCGGAAGCCCTGTGACGGGCCAGCCAACCGCCAACGATCCTGGTCAGTCGGATGCGCATGGTGAAAGTACGCTGATGAAGTCAGCCGATTCCATTAAGAGCGCCCAGCAAAACTTAACGAAGACGGACAATGCGCGGATTACCACAGGCCAGGGAGCGAATCAGCTCCCGACCGTGCAGGGGCCACAGATCACGATTGCCCCTCCGGTGACATCTGCCACGAAGATCACCGGCGATCGGAAGATCGAGTAGTCGAGCCGTTCAACTGGATACAACAGGGGGGTGCCGGAACTACCCGGCGCCCCCCTTTGTTGTTGTGCGTCCGGTCCGAGTGGGGGCAGTGACCCTACGCAGCCGGAAACGCCAGGGTTTCTTGGCCCACTCGCCCGCATATTCGACACCGATTCGGGGGTGAGCCTCTACATCCCCTCTCTTCACCAATGCCCCTCGATCCTCGAACCAGAGGGATTCGACGGTCGTGAGATCCACACGGTTAAGACGGCGATCAATCTGCAGCGCGCGACAGAGCCGCCCTGGTCCATCGATCAACTCCCCATCGATTTCAATCGCCCTGATCAATACGGCTGAGGGAAATTCCTTCCGCTCCGTCACGACGTTCAGACAATGGTACATGCCGTAAATGAGGTAGACGTAGGCGACGCCTGGTGGACCAAAAAGCACCTCGGTCCGTTGCGTTCTCCCTTTCGACGCATGGCAGGCTTTATCCTGTGGCCCGACATAGGCTTCCACTTCGAGGATCTTACCAGCGAGGATACGACCATCGATCACCCGAACGAGATACTTGCCGATGAGCGATCTCGCGACCGTGACCGTTGGGCGATTGAAATAGATGCGTGACAGAGTACGGCGCATGGCAATTTGAATGATGAATGTTGAATGTTAAATGGTCAGTAACGAATCATTCAATTCAAAAGTCACCATTGATCATTCAACATTAGCCGCAGAGCGGCTCAAAAGTACCAGGCAACGCCGCCCATAAAGGTACGAGGGTTCCCCGGCACGAAGTGAATGTCGGTGACCCCAGCCGCCTCAGTCTTCAGTCTCGATTCGAACGCGAATATCGCCTGTTCCCACTCGGTATTGAACAGATTCCGAACAAAGAAAAATGCTTCCATGCGCCCATGAGGCAACGTGATCGGCAATCGATAGCGCTCCGACAAATCGAAGGTAAGCCATGAGGGCGACGCAATGCTCCGATCTTCAATGAGCGGCCTGACCCCGAGATAGGTGGCCTGCAGCTGAGACGTCAGCCCTTCCGGCCATTTAAGGATCATTGCCCCATACGCGGTGTATTCAGGCGCCAAGGGAATCGCATCGCCGTTGCGAAATTCAGCGTGCGTCCAGGTGAAGCTGCCGTTCACATACAGCGGGCCCCAGACTTGTCCGCGCGCCGCTACCTCCACGCCCGCTCGTCTGCTCGGTCCGCGAATTTCCGTCGTCCCTTCGTCCCCCACGAACACCAGTTCCGACTGGAGATCTAATCGCCAAATCGTGGCAATCAATTCCACGCCCTCTGGCCCCCAGGGTATCGATCGTACCCCAATCTCATAGCTCCTGGCTCGCGCAAGCGGAGAGGACCCCGGAGCCACGGCCGAGCGGGCATCATTGCTGTGAAAACCTTCTCCGTAGTTGGCGAAGAATTCGGTGCTGGCCCAGGGGCCCAGGATGAGATTCATTTTCGGGAGGACGATGCCGGAACTCGTCCGGCCAGCTGGTTGTTCCGCACAGGTCGCGCAGCGGTTACGTACATCGAAGGTAAACGTTTCGCCACGCAGACCTCCGGCCAACCGCATCCATGACGTCGGCTGCACCTCCGCCTTCACGAACGGCGCATAGGAGGCCTCAAGCACATCACTGTCTGTGGTGGTCCCGGTCGGCATTCTCGTCGTTTGGGTCCCGAGCCTTGCATGGATGTCATCGACTCTGGTTTGAAAGCCAATTGTTCCAATACTCGGCAGGCCCAACACCTCGCCTCTTTGTTTGTATCCGATATCGCCGCCATACACGACGCGGCGATCGGATTGTTGAATACCATCGCCATTGACAGGATCATTCAGGAAGAACGTAAAATTCGTGAACAGGTCAAGCCGGTAATACTGCCCATACGCGTTAGCAAAAAACTGCCCGCCCGCTATCGTATCGTAGTGGTAATTCAACCGGGCAGTGCTGCGGAGCGTGTTGCCGCCCTCCGAAGGATCGATGGCACCGAATCGATCGAGCGTGCCATCATTGACCGCGCGCAGTGGAATCTCTCCGGAGGCATTCCACTTCGAATACTGAAACGTGCCGGTCAGACTTAATTCATCCCGGCCAGTCAGATTGGTCGTCATCTTGCCGAACAGGTTGGTCCGAAGGTATCGATTGTCGTGCTCGAATGGGCCATTGGTGTAATACGCTTCAGCCGCGAACAAGGTGCGGACCTTGTCCTTGGTCGGCGAGAACATGAGCAGATACCGTTGGGTATCAAAACTCCCGCCGGTCGCCTGCACGACCCCTTCTTGAACCACCTGCCGCGTCTTGAAATTGACCGCCCCAGCTGTGGCGAAGTCGCCGATTTCAGGAAGATAGGCCCCTTTGTGGACATCCAGCCCCACGATGGTTTCCGGAATAATAAAATTGAGGTCGTTGTAGCCTTGCCCATGCGCATGAGTTCGCAAGTTGATCGGCATCCCGTCCGTGAAGAACGCGACATCGGTGCCGTGATCGGCATCGAAGCCACGCAGAAAATATTGATCGGCTTTCCCTGCCCCGCCGGAATGTTCAACGGCAACAAAACCGGGAATCAGGCGCAGCACATCCGCCGGACGTCCCTGCGGCTGGAGAATAATTTCCTTGTCCGGGATGAACTGCTGTGAAGAGGACGCGACCGGTCGTTCGCCAATCACCGTGACTTCCGGAACTTCCAGGATATCCTGATCCGGATCATGGGCCCGTGCAGACTCAATAATGGTCAACAACGCCATCACGGTGGCCAGAAATAGCGCAAGACGTCGCATTGTCACACCCCACATTCTATGCGTGGGTGGATGAGACGCCCACGGTGATCTTTCGACAGCCACTCATCGGCTGGCGCAGACCCTCGTGGTCCGGCAACTCCTATAGCATTGGAAGAGTCCGGCTAGGCGGGAGGGTGTGTGCTCTCGCCCCCACAATTTCCACGCGAGCCCGATTGAGCGGCAGCAGGACCTTCATAGCCCGTGCGCCGAGAATGGCGTGAACGATATCCGGTGTTACCTCACCAAGCAGCGTGCCTGGCAATACCAGATTCAAAGAGGTGACAATCACGTCCACCGTAGGCAGCGTGTCGGCGATCGCACGAGGTCCGACACCCACCTGCATCGCGCCGGCCTGCTTCATCGCAGCCGCCGCCACCGTATTGGTCCCTAACGCCACAATGCTATGGTCCTGGCCGAGTTCCAAGCGGAGCCCTGCTACCAGCCGAGATCCAAGCCCACCGCCTCGCCCGTCGATGACACACACGCGCACGGCCTACACCAGACCTTTCCCGGTCGTCGTCATCGTAAGTTTGCCATGCTTCACACCCTTGACCGATACCAAGGCATCCGCCACCTTCTTGATCTCAGTCCCTTTACCTTTCACCACCAAGACCTCAAGACAATGGTCATGGTCGAGATGGATATGCATACCGGCCATGATGTGGCCTTGAAAATTGTGCTGGATATGGGTCAGTTTTCTTGTCAGGTCGCGCACATGATGGTCATACACAAACGTGATCGTCCCGACCGTTTCTTTGTTGTCGTCCCACTCCTGCCCGACCAGGTTGTCCCGGATCAGATCCCGTAACGCCTCCGAGCGGTTCGTATACTTGCGCTTCTTGATGTGCAGATCGAAATCATCAAGCAGATGATGGTCTAGCGACACGCCGAATCGAATCAACTTCTTCATGGTGACCTCTCAGTAGCACGATTTTCAAAAACATAGCATTCCATGAATGACAAATCAATACGTTGCCTCGTCAATCATGCCGGGAACACGTTCAGCCGAGATCAATGGCGCAGGCTGAACCGGATCATCCTGTCCCACGGGCGTCACCAGACAATCCTGCAGAACTGTCGTCCCTTTGTGCCGTTGTTACGGGCCTATCGAAATTCCCGTACGCCGATTTAGTGTTCTGCATCGCGTCATGGACACATCCAAATTCAAAAGCCCTTCGTAGTAGGAAACACATGAGGTAGGCGCCGGCAACGCAACGGGCCGTTTCACATTCACCGTTCACTCACAGGAGGGCAGAGCCATGAATACAAGGATCGCTTCGTATCTCATCATCAGCGGATTGGTGTTCGGCATCTCGGGATGTCACACGATGGAGTCGACATCCGGTTCAGCCATGCCTAAATCGACGGCCATGGCTGACAAGTCGCTCTACGACCGTTTGGGAGGCAAGCCGGCGATTACTGCCGTTGTGGATGACTTCGTCGGGCGTGTTGCCGCCGACAGCCGCATCAATGGGAAGTTTGCCAACACCGATATTCCCAGACTGAAAATGCTATTGGTAGAACAGATCTGCCAGGCCTCCGGCGGTCCCTGCACCTACAGCGGTCGCAGCATGAAGGCCACCCACGCCGGCATGGGCGTCAGCAGCAGCGACTTTGACGCGCTGGTCGGCGACCTGGTCGCCACGCTCAACAAGTTCAAGGTTCCAGAGCGCGAGAAGAGTGAACTGCTCGGCGTACTGGGCCCAATGAAGAGCGACATCGTCGAGAAACCGATGGCATCCATGCACTGACAGGTGTTCGCACAAACCGACAGCAGCATTGGGGAGGAGAGACAGCCGGCAATCGTCACGATCCATCGGACGAACGCTGTTTCCTCGTGCATCTTCTTTTTGGAATCTACCCTCTCAAAGCGGGGTGGTCAGGCCCCGCCTCAAACTGCGTGCGTCCAACGAGCACCTTCCGAGCGTGCGCGTTGCGCGAGCACGTGAGGCGGGCCTGGCCACCCGCACTCTCCTATTCGCTTTGAATCGGAATGTAGAGGGCATTCCCCTGCCGATTGACCAGCAGGAGCGCCAGATCGGATGGCTTGATTGGATCGGCCAGTCGTTGAAACATGGCGAAGTTGGAAACAGGCTGACGATTGAGTTCCAACACCACGTCACCCGGCTGGAGACCGGAGGATTCGGCCAAACTGCCTTCTTCAATGTCCGTCACCACCACTCCACTGGCGACAGACAGATCCATCTGTCGAGCCAACGGCGCGGTTACATCGTCGAAGACGACGCCGGCGAGGGGATGAGCCGTGGCGGCTGAAGCCGACGCGGCTTGGTTCTTCTTGGTCCGTTCACGCGGCGCTTCCTGCACAACCAGTTCAGTCTGGTACGGCTTGCTCTCGCGCATGAGGTCCAGTCGGTGCTTACTCCCGATCGTGGACGCGGCTACGAGGTTCCGAAGATGTCCGCTGTCCATCACGTCGCGGCCGTCGAATCGCACGACCACATCGCCGCGCTTGAGTCCGGCTTTCTCGGCGGACCCTTTCGCATGCACGTCGGTCACGATCGCGCCTTTCACATCGGGGAGACGAAAGACCTTGCCTAACAGGGGCGTGACATCTTGTGTCGAGGCGCCGAGGAGCCCTCGGACAACATGACCGGTCTTGAGCAAGCTCTGCATGGCGGACCTGGCCATATTGCTCGGAATGGCGAAGCCTACGCCGACGCTCCCGCCTGTGGGACTGGCGATGGCAGTATTGATTCCCACCAATTCTCCATTGATGGTTACCAAGGCCCCGCCGGAGTTACCTGGATTGATGGGGGCATCGGTTTGAATGAAATCTTCGAAGTCGGCAACACCGACATCGGCACGACCGACGGCACTGACAATGCCGAACGTCACACTGCGACTCAAGCCAAGCGGGTTCCCGATCGCCAGCACAAATTCACCGACGGCGAGCGCGCTTGAATCCCCCCACGTGACCGTCGGCAGATTGGCCGCCTGAATTTTCACCACGGCCACGTCGGTCTTCGGATCGGTGGCCACCACTCGTCCTTTGTATTGCCGCCGGTCGGCGAGAATCACTTCCACATCAACCGCATCGGCAATGACGTGGTTGTTCGTCATAATGTAGCCATCTGACGACACAATGACGCCGGAGCCCTGACCATATTGCCGCCGCGACGGGACATCCTTGAACAATCCGAACGGCAGCGCTTCGTCGCTGAACGCTTGATCGCGAACCATCACCGTGGAAGAAATGCTGACGACAGCGGGGATCACTTTGGTCGCGGTCGCCTTGACCTGCGCCTGGAGTTCACCTCCGCCCGCCATAGGGGGAGTCACACGATTCTCAGCCGGCGCTGTTCCACCGACGAGCGAGATCCCCACACAGAATCCGATCACGATTCGCAATATAAGATTGAGTCGTAACACGCCACGGTCCTTTCGGAAAACAGTCCTCTTTCGATTGACGGAAAACAATTGTAGCCTAGCACGCGAGCGTCGGAGGCGCACTTACAATTCCACATGACGCAGGCGGAGGGCATTGGAGATGACGGACACAGAACTGAAGGTCATGGCGGCACTGGCGATCATGGGGCTCAAGAGTATCCCCCAAACCGGATAGAGCAGGCCGGCCGCGATCGGCACCCCGATCACGTTATAGAGAAAGGCAAACAAGAGATTTTGCCGGATATTCCGCATCGTGGCTTGACTCAGCCTCCGCGCACGGAGCAGCCCGCGCAGATCTCCTTGCACCAGCGTAATCCCTGCGCTCGCAATGGCAGTATCCGCTCCCGTTCCCATGGCGATCCCGACATCCGCCAACGCAAGGGCGGGGGCATCATTAATACCGTCGCCGGCCATCGCGACCACTCGGCCTTGCGACTTGAAGCTGGCAATGATCTGTCCCTTTTGGTCAGGCAAAACTTCAGCCATGACTTCCTCAATACCAAGTTGCCGGGCCACTGCTTCTGCCGTATCGCGATGATCTCCCGTCACCATGACGATGCGAATGCCTTCGCCCTTGAGCTCCTGCACTGCGTCACGAGTAGAGGCTTTGATCGGATCTGCCACGCCGAGTAGCCCCCCAGCCTGTTCATCGATGGCGACAAACAGGGTCGTCTGCCCTTCACTACGAAGCGCGACTGCCTTTTCGTCCAACTGCATGAAGCTCTGGCTGGATACCCCAATCTCATTTCGCAAGAAGGCGGCTGTCCCGATGGCGACACGACGGCCTGCGACCGTCCCGACCACACCCTTCCCCGTCACTGAACGAAACTGCTCGGCCGGGATACGTGCGATCCCTCGCCCTTCTGCTCCCGCCACCACCGCCGCAGCCAGCGGATGTTCGCTGCTCCGTTCAAGACTTGCGGCGAAGCCCAACAGATCGACATCAGACCAAGGCGGCACAACCAGCACCGATAGCAGTTTCGGTTTGCCCTCCGTGAGCGTCCCGGTCTTATCAATCACGAGCGTATTCACCTTGCCGAGTACCTCCAGCGCTTCAGCCTTCTTCACCAAGACACCAACCGTCGCCCCACGACCAGTCCCAACCATGATCGACATCGGGGTCGCCAATCCCAACGCGCAGGGGCAGGCGATAATCAGGACCGCCACAGCGTTGACCAGCGCATAGGCCAACTTCGGCTCTGGGCCCCAGATCGCCCAGGCCACTGCCGTGATCAGCGCAGCAGCCACAACCAGCGGGACAAAATACGCCGCAGTCACATCGGCGAGACGTTGGATCGGAGCCCGGCTCCGTTGCGCCTCACTGACCATCTGCACGATCCGAGCGAGCATCGTGTCTCGCCCGACTCGTTCTGCGACCATCACAATCCCACCTGTGCCGTTGATGGTCCCTCCGGTCACCCGTGTCCCAACTGTTTTTTCGACAGGGATCGATTCCCCCGTGATCATGGATTCATCGACGGCGGTCGTACCTGCTTGGACCATCCCATCGACCGGCACTCGCTCTCCTGGCCTGACGCGCAATCGATGGCCCACTTGAATGTGCTCCAGTGGTACATCTTCTTCCCGTCCGTCCGGCTTGATCAGCCTGGCTGTCCTTGGCGCAAGTTTGAGCAAGGCGCGAATCGCGGAGCTTGTCTGACTCCGAGCCTTCAGCTCAAGAACTTGGCCGAGCAGGACGAGGACCGTAATAACGGCTGCAGCCTCGAAATAGACCGCGATCGAGCCATCATGCAGTCGGAATGAACTGGGAAGCAGCGTCGGTGCGACGGTAGCAACAGTGCTGTAGCCATAGGCCGCTCCCGTTCCCATGGCAATAAGCGTGAACATGTTGGGAGCTCGGTTCATCACCGAGGTCCACCCTCGCTGGAAAAACGGCCAGCCGCCCCAGAGCACCACCGCCGTCGCCAGCAGCCATTGAACCCAGTTCCTCGTCGAGCCGGTGAAGGCCTGTGGAAGTGACCAGCCCGGAATCATATCGGCCATGGCCAAGAGCATGACCAAGAGAGAAGGCCCGAGACAGATCCAGAACCGCCTAATCATGTCCTCGAGCTCGGGATTCCGCTCATCTTCGAGCGAGACGACTTTGGGTTCGAGAGCCATCCCGCAAATCCGGCAAGCCCCTGGTTTGGTCTCAAGCACCTCCGGGTCCATCGGACAGATGTACTCGACCACTCCACCGGATGAAATCGGCATGACGCGAGGAATGCTCTGCTCAGGAGGAGTCAGATAGTGAATCGGTTCAGCGCGAAACTTGGTGAGGCAACTCGTTGCACAGAAGTAGTAGGTCTTCCCTTGATACTCATAGGAACCGGCTGCCGTGGCCGGTTGCACCGTCATCCCGCACACGGGATCGATAGCCGCATCCCTCGTCAGGGCCTGGGCAGGCTGCATCATCGGAAGGGGTCTTCTTGTGGTTGGATCGATCGCCATCTCTCCTCAGAAGGAGTTCTGAGTTTAAAGTTCTGAGTCCTGAGTTTTCGGACTCACTGTAACTCAACACTCAGCATTTTCGAGTTTACTTTTTTGCATCGGCATTCAGAATGCTCTGGATGATCAACTTGAGATTCTCTGGGTCTATACTCTCCGCCTTAATATTCCCGTCAATGAGCACGGTCGGGGTAGACTGAACTTTGATGCGCTCGCCCCACTTGCGCCCCTCTTCGAATACCTTAGCTGGCTTCCCGCTGGCCATTCCTTCCTCAAAAGACTTCGGATCGAGTCCGACTTCCTTGATCAGGACTTCCCGTAGCGAGCGATCCAGCACTCCGGTGATCTTATCTTTATGGATGGTGCGAAAGAGGACGGCTTTCATTTCATTCCCCTTTCCCATCATCTTCGCCTGCTCATACATATCGAACGGGGTCGGCAACTTCCCAGGAATCACCGGGAACCCCACCATCGTTACCTCGATCTTGTTGCCGAACTCTTTCACAAGCAGCGGCACTCCCGTTTCTTCGAAGTGGTGACAATGCGGGCAGTAGAAGTCGGCGAACTCAATCAACTTCACCTTGCCGGGCGTATGTGTGGACACCTCATCCTTTAGGACTTCGAACTTGCCCTTCACTTCAGGGGATGCAGCAGTGGCTGGTGCGCCCAATAAGACGACGACGCTCCATACAACCGCACAGACCGCCAAGGCCCATCGCGCACACTGTCTGTTCACCATAGCAACTCCTTTCTTGGTCACGCATTATATCGAATGTGCCGCAAACTTACTTCCCCACTCTTTATGCTATATACTGAACACATGTCGGCACGTACGCTACTCTCCGCCCTGGCCTTGCTCGTGACGCTCGCAGGTTGTGCCTCGACGCAAGAGACGGAGAGCAGACAGGCGCTCACCTTCCTTCAAGTCAAGGCAGCGCCGGATTCGTTTAAAGGTCAATCGACTGTCTTCGGCGGAAAAGTATTGACGGCCCGGCGACAGAAAGACAGCACGAAGATCGAGATCTTACAGTTGCCGCTCGATCAATCGGGGCGGCCCGGATACGATTTGACCCAGTCACAAGGCCGCTTCATCGCTCAGCAGCGAGAATTCCTCGATCCCGCGACCCTCCCACCGGGGACCAGAATCACCGTGACCGGCATAGTGTCCGGCTCCATTACACTACCATTGGATGAAACGGACTATACGTATCCCGTCATCGACATCAAGCGCGTTCAAGTTTGGGCAGGACAGGAAGATGTCGCCCGCCGTACCAACCCTTATTATTATATGGGGCCAGGTCCCTATTGGGGACATTACTGGAGCCCCTATTGGCGGCCGTGGCCGTATTGGTAAGCGAGAGGGGCGGGACTTGCGCGACGAGCGAGACGGGCCCGAACCTACGTTCTGCTTTCTGCGGTGACATTTCTCGCAAGTCTCGCCCTTCCCGCGCGTCTTGCTTGTTCACCGTCCCGACGTCCCGACGATCCGTGCGACACGATCGTCGCGCCCACCGAGGTTGAGGTATTCGTGATATTGGGCCAGTGCTTTCGGCAGGTCTTTCCGATGCAACTCATAGAAGATACCCAAGTTGTAGTGCGCTTCAGCATAGTCCGGCTTCAGCGCGATGGCGCGCTTGTAGGACTGCTCCGCCTCGTCGAGCCTATTCAGCTCGGTATAGATCACACCCAGGTTCATATGCGCTTCGGCATATTCCGGGCGGTAACGCAAGACTTCGAGAAGTTCTCGTTCCGCCTCCAGTGGCCTGCCTTGACTCCGATAAATAAACGCGAGGTTATAGTGCGCGTCCACTAACGAAGGCTTCGTCGCGATGGCCTGTCTGTACGAATCTTCGGCTTCCGCGAGGACGTTGTTCTTCTCTGCCATCCGCCCGGCGAGGTACCAGGCGTCGGCATACTTGGGATCGAGCTTGAGCAGTCGGCCTACCGTCTCTCGCGCCGCGCGACTGTCTCCCTGCGCTTCATACAGCAATGCGAGATTGTACAGACCGTCACGGTGGTTCGGATGAACGGCCAGCAAGGCTTGATAGGTCTTGGTGGCGGCCGCGAAATCACGACGTTGTTCATACAGCTTCGCTAAGTCGAAGTACGAATCCGCATGGCGAGGATCGATCTCAATCGCCCGTCTCAGGGCCTGCTCCGCTTCGGCCGACTTTCCTTGGATCCGATAGACCTCGGCCAGATCGTTCAAGGCATCGGGATAGGCAGGCTTCAGCTTGATCGCGTGGGTGAAAGCATCGACAGCTTGAGCAGGCTTCTTCTCTTTGAAATAGATCATGCCGAGCAGATGGTGCGCTTCAGCTGAGGAGGGATTCAACTCGATGGCTTTTCTGGCAGCCTCGGATGCCGCAGCAAGGTCTCCTTTTCGCAGCAGCGCAGTGCCTCGCTCGTAGTATCGCTGCGCGGCATCCGGTTGCTCATTCGCCGCCAGAACCGGGACAAGAGTAGAAATTACAGCCGGGCACAGGGCGAAAAACACAATGGGGCTATACAGGAGGAGACGATTCACGGTCAGCCGACGCCTGTCCTTCTAGTCTAGTAGGATGCTGAAAATGCCCCCCAGCGTCGTTCTCAGTCGCTCGTCTCCCTGCAACGTACCCCGAGGGTACGCTTCGGTTGCCGAGCTCCCTGCGGCCTTGCTGGGATGATCCCAACTGCGCGCAACGTTCTCACCCGCCCCACCCTCCGATTGCTTCGCAATCGATTTCCCGGGACGTGCCATTTGCCCGGACGAGGGCCTTCCGACTCTTTATACCTCATACCTCTCTTAAAGGGAGTGGCCGAGGCTGCCCTTTGCGCGCCTTCTTTCAATCCCCCATTACATTTTCAAGGGTAGCCTGGTCGATCCTCGATTGCGCGCGTCGAACGAGCACATTCCTATCGTGCGCGTTCCGCGAGCAGGAGGACGACTAGGCTGCCCTTCTCATCCTTCTGAGGCCGCGCGTTGCGCGAGCAAGGGGATCGTTCCAGCCATCCCGCCCCCATTTCAGCATCCTGCTAAGGGCGACGATTGGAAGGCGCGATGACCTGCTTGAAGACCGAACGGAGGCCGAAATAGGCCACGGAATCTTTGAGATTGGAATACAGCCGCTTGAAGGTTCCCATGTCCGGGTTGGTGACGTATTCCATCGTTAAGGCGATCCGTTCTTCCCCCTCGCCAAGTGGAGTCACCGCATGCCAAAGCTTATCTCCGTTGAAAATGACGAGATCCCCCGGTTGTGTGATCAGCTCAAGATGCCGAGGGGGTTTCACAGGATCATCCTTAAACAGCTCGCAGACCAGTTTGCATTGCGTAGACCTATCAACGAGCCCCATCAGAATGGTATAGCGAGCCCCCTTATAGTAGGACGTGTCATAGTGAAACCCGATATGGTCTCCCGGCTCCGTATAGTAGTAGAGCGCACAGGAATGGGGATCGTTCTCAGGGCATAGACTGAGCTTGGCCTGCACCAGACGGCTCAAAAAATCGATGAAGGCCCCGGATCGATATAGATCGAGAAAGCGCGGGGCCTTCTCCATCACAGTGTAGTAGCTCACGCTCCCGCCTTTTTTGTGGCCGGGAATGTAGTTACGATTCAGCTCGCTCTTCACCCCTTGCGCCTGTGGAACGAGATGCTTTTCCACCACCGACCGAGAGAGAAACTGTGGAACAAACAGGAACTCGTTCTGATTCCAATACTCTCGGTGCAGGCGCTCGAAATCAAGAGTGCTCACCGCCCGCTCGACGGCTTCCGTCACATCGATTGTCAAACTTGTCACCAGTATCCTCCCAGTCATCCGCTCAGGAGTCATTGGTCAACGGTCATTGGCGATGCCAGAAATTCCCCCCACTGACTATTGACTCATGACCATTGACATCCAAGCCTACGGTCCATTCAGCACCGGAGCCCTCACCACTTCCACATCAGCAGGCAACTTCAGATCGAAGAGTGAGTCGCCGAGATCCATGTTGGATTGGGGCGACGAAAATTCAAAACTCGCGACATTGCCGCTGACTTCGTAGAGAGAGATCGTCCGAATGAAGTAGGTCTTGGGAAACACTTCTAGCACGATCCGTTGTAACGATCTCCCCGCCTCACCTTCACGCGCCTTAGGCAGGAGGGTGAGTAACCGGATTCCTCCCACTCCACGTCCCATTCCCGGTGTCGGCTCAATGTCGAACGACTCTTCCAGTTTGGCCGCTCCCTGCAAGAGTTCCAACGGGGCCTTGGAGGCCGCCATTTGTGTGAGCTTTCCTACCAACACTTGCTTGTGCTCCGGCACATACACTTTGATATCATCCCGGTTGACATAGATATCCTCGACGGAAGGGTCGAGATAATTCCACCGTAACCGGCCAGGCTTTTTAATATAGACCTTCCCCGAGGACGTGATGGCCCGCTCGAATCCCTCGATCGTGGTCTTCTGCGTAAAGTCCGCCTGGAGATCTTTCGTTTTCTCATACCGCGCCTGGAGCTGCTTGACCACCTCCCGCACTTCCTTCAACGCTTTCTCATCACTCTCTTCAGCGCCGAGGAACGGCACTGGCAACAAAGCCCAAGTACAAATAAATGCAAGTCCCACCCTCAACAGACTAGATGGGGTGGCTGAGGTACTCTCTACTGCACGCATCGAGCAACCATCATCCTATATGATCCCTCCAAGCTTGCTCGTCTCTCTTAGGGGATGGGGCCTGATTGATCTTCCACTGCGCGCGTCCAACGAGGGCCTTCGGAGGCCGCGCGTTGCGCGAGCACAGAAGATCATCAGGCTCCATCCCCCTCCCCTATTCCCACCGGCCCACGCCGCCCAACGACCTCTCTCCGTCCATCGCGACCAGCCGCGCCCACGAGGCCATCTGCCTCCATTTGCTCGATCATCCGAGCCGCCCGAGGATAGCCCACCCGCAGACGGCGCTGAATCAGCGACGCAGAAGCTTGACCGGTAGACAGGACCAACTCTTTAGCCTGCTCGTATACTTCGCCCAGCGACTCTTCTTCTTTCGCCCCTTCCTGTTTCAGCGCGACCAGCAACTCCTGATTGTAGGCGGGCCTGGCTTGATCCTTCACGAACTCGACCACGCGGCGGACGTCGTCATCCGACACAAACGACCCGTGCAGCCGCATGATCCGTCCGGTCCCCGAAGCCAGATAGAGCATGTCCCCGCGACCAAGGAGCGCTTCCGCACCGTTCGCATCCAGGATGGTGCGTGAATCGGTCTTCGACGACACTTGAAAGGCAATGCGGGCCGGGAAGTTCGCCTTGATCAAACCGGTCAGCACATCGACCGACGGACGCTGCGTCGCCAGCACGAGATGGATGCCCGATGCGCGGGCCATCTGCGCCAAGCGCGCAATCTTGTCTTCCACTTCCCTCGGCGCCACCATCATCAAATCCGCCAATTCATCGATCATCACAACGATATAGGGCAAGGGCTCCGGCGGAGTCGGCGGCGGCAAGAATGATCCGGGGCTGCCATCCGGAAGCGCTGTCTCTCCGGCAGAGAACCGCTCCTCTTCAGACAGAAACTGGATGGGCAATTCCGGCTGGTCCAACTTGGCCGATGACTCCGCCTCCAGCACACCCTGCGCGCCGCCGACCTTTCGATTATAGGCATCGATGTTTCGCACCCCTGCTTCAGCCAGCAATTTGTAGCGCCGCTCCATTTCAGCCACGACCCAGCTGAGCCCCCGCGCCGCCGACTTGGGATCGGTGATGACCGGCCGTAACAGATGAGGAATGCCATCGTACGTTTGAAATTCGAGCATCTTGGGGTCGATTAGGAGTAGCTTGACCTCATCGGGTCGCGCGGAAAACAGCAGGCTCATAAGCATCGTATTGAGACTGACGCTTTTCCCGGCCCCTGTGGCACCGGCTACCAGCAAATGCGGCATTGCTTTCAGATCGGCGATCGTGGGGACTCCGAAAATGTCCTTCCCCAAGGCCAAGGTGAGCTTCGACCTGGCGCGTGAAAACACCTCGCTCATCATCACTTCCTTCATCGACACCGTCTCGCGATAGAGGTTCGGCACCTCGATCCCTACCACAGACTTTCCCGGAATCGGCGCGACGATCCGGAGACTGATCGCCTTCAGCGCCAGCGCCAGATCATCGGCAAGATTCACAATGCGCGCGACTTTAGTCCCCGGCGCCGGCTCGAACTCGTACATCGTCACGACTGGTCCAGGACGAACTTCCGTCACCTTCCCAGCGATGCCGAAACTGAGCAGGGCGCGGGTCAACACATCGGATTGCGCCTTGATTTCTTCTTCCGTGACACGCCCTAGGGGGCCTGAAGGTTCGCTCAAGAGCACGGACGGATCCGGCAAGATATAGTCTCCCGCCTTCGCTTTAGCGGCTACTACCTGTTGGTCCGGCTCGGATTCAATCGGCTCAGTTGGTTCAGAAGTCGGTTGTCGTGATGGTTGAATGACCGGCCAATCCAATTCTGGATCCGCAGCCGCCTCAGGCAGGGCTTCCTCAATCACCGCACGTATGGATTTCGACGATTTCTGTTTGGCTTTCCGCGGAGACTCAGAATCGGACTCTTCCACCGGTCGGTCAGGAATGAAGGCACGGGCCCTGTTGAACATCCAATTGCCCAGACCGGGAATCCTCTGCGCCATCTTCGCCAGCGACATGGATGTCGTGAAAAGCAACGACACCAGCAATCCCGCCATAATCAGAATATGCGCACCGGTGCTCGCAAAATACGCCCGCAAGCCCTCGGCCAGCACCCGCCCGAAGACACCGCCCGCCATCCCTCGATAAATGAGCCCGCTTGAGATGGTCGGCACCGCCGTGACTTCGAGATGGAGCAAGCCACTGAAAAACAGGAGTGCCGCCAGCGACGCGCAGGCATTCCGCAGACGGATCGACAGGTCGTCCTGCGTGAAGCAGCGGACACCCATGAGACCGAGAAGAATCGGAAATAAGTAGGAAGCCGCGCCGATCGACCAGAAGAGGGTAGAAGCGAAAAAGGCGCCGACCGCACCGATAAGGTTTCTGGATGGAGGCGCTGCGGAGGTCCCGGCCTTGACTTCTCCTGATACAAAGGACAGCAGACTGAGCAGTGTCAAAAGCGCCAACGCGATCAGGACGACTCCGATCACTTCTCGTTTGATGTGTGATGGGGGGGAAGCGGCGCCGCGGGCCTCGCCCCGCTTGGCCGAAGTGGTAACAGCCATGATCGCGATGCTAGCACAGGGAATCGGTCATTTCAAACGAGTGGAGGCGGAGGCGGAGTGGGATGGAGCCTGATGATCTTCTGTGCTCGCGCAACGCGCGGCCTAAGAAGGCCCTCGTTGGACGCGCGCAGTGGAAGATCAATCAGCCCCCATCCCTGAAGAAATAACGAGCGAGCTTGGAGGGATCATGCGAGGGCAGACTAGATGGTCTCCTGTGTTCGTGCAACGCGCGGTCTCAGAAGAGTGGGAGGGGAACAGCCAGACCATCCTTCTTGCTCGCTGAGGCCGCACGATCAGAATGTGCTCCCTCAATGCGCACAGTGAAGGACAGTCTGGCTGCTCCCTGAATGAGCAGTATGGGGAATCGGAAGGCCCTCGCCCGGGCTAATGGCACGTCTCGGCGTGCCAGTGGGTGGGCGGGTGAGAAAGTCGCGCGCAGTGGGAGACCATCTAGCCCGCCCTCAAGATAGAAGCGCGGGGTCGCTCAACGCTCGCAGTGGGGGACAATCCAGACCACCTCCTAAAAACGGTGGAGGGAAAGGGAAGGAGTGGGTCACCCGATCCTCAGGCTCTCGCGCATCTTTCAATCGTGTGCAATAGCAAGCCGGAGAAAATCCTCAACCGACAATGTCTCGGCCCGGCGGGTCGGAGCGATATTCAGTCGCTGCAGTATCTCAATCACAGGATGCAGTTCATGACCTGGGTCCTCAGGAATGGTTCCTGCTACCGTTGTCTTCTCACTCTTTCCTCACTATTCGCCGTATTCGATTCCCAACTTTCGAGACAGGCCGGTAGCTTGTAATGGTAGTGCCGTCCAAGCCAGTAGACCTGTTAACAAAAATGGGGCCATCACTCTCGGATCAGCCAGCAGACCAATCTGAAACCAAGCCGCGCCCCCAAATTTACTACCGTAATATGAGTACACACTCATGAGCACGAGCCCACAAGCGGCAAAGCTTCTCTCAGACCTTTTGGGCGACAAGATCCCACACAGGGCCACAAATAAAGACAGAATGGCTGCAAGAGACCATCCTATTGAATACGGTGCAAATTCATGCCGTAGTGAGCCCGCCACATACCAGATAAGGCTAATCACGAGCGCCGTAATGCCTAGCTGACTACGAAGAAGGATGTGCCTCATAGCTGGCCATCGGAACATTCCCACAAGCAGGAAACACCATCCCATAGAGTAGAACGTGTTGTAGAGCATCCACAGGTCGCCTTGGAACAACAGATCGTTCCTGAGCCATCCAGGGGAAAAGAATGCTGGCCCCGTGCAAAGAAGAGCAGTACCGCTCCAAAGCTTAGGATCGTCTTGCCAGCCTCCGCCTCTGAGAAAACCGGATCCTACGCATACACGCGGCTGAACCAAGTGAGCACCCAAAAGGTCGCAGGCGGATAGAGATGCGACAAGAGATTGAGCGCAACGCGTGCATTGAAGTCCATAAAATTTTCTGGCGTCACAGGAATGATCCGCATCATCTCCCAGGCCAAAAGCCGACCCCCCCCATGCACGCAGAGGAAAGCCACACATGCCACGGCAATTTTTAGGCGTCTACTCATCACAAATCTAAACCCAGAGAGAATACTTGGCGAGACGCCGCCAATCGAAGGGCTGCACTTCGATGGTGTTGGCCAGTAGTCCGGCTTGGGTCTCAGGCAACAGGCCCTCGGTTTTCCACTGGCCGATGGCGCCCTGGAGGAAGGAGGCCTGTTTTGGTGAGAGCTTCACAGTTTCACCTGGGGCCGAAGTTTAATTCACGTTGCAGGTTTTGTCGGCGGCATCCTGGAATTGAGGTCTGGCATGACTATTGATTTACGAATCTATCTCGACCGCGCCACGGCCTTGCCTTGGAGCAACTGAATCTGTTCATCCATCTCGGGAAAGATCGGCCGGTACTGAAGGGTCTTTTTGAACATGGCGATAGCATCCGCATAACGCCCCATGTCCTTGTAGGCGCGGCCCAACTCGAAGTACGCCTGCGCATTTTCCGGATCGAGCGCGATGGCAGCTTTGAACATCCGCTCAGCTTCTGCATGGTCGCCCAGCTTGTGAAACACAGCTCCCATCACGTCATACGTCCAATACGTGCCTTGCCGCGATACCAACTGCAGTAG
>Ga0187894_10000612_pt1 | contig 48062 bp, 37 predicted proteins | sample GBC1701081metaG_FD_136650 | JGI IMG/M metagenome (GOLD analysis project Ga0187894, IMG submission 136650) | White microbial mat communities from a lava cave in the Kipuka Kanohina Cave System on the Island of Hawaii, USA - GBC170108-1 metaG ... | reverse complement strand
CGCTCATCTATTTTTATCACACCGATAAGTACGGCATCTACGGCCGCGAAGGACAGCCGAAGCACGGCAGATTTCGCGGGTGGATGCTGACGGACAAGCATGGCCGTTACGAATTTGCATCGATCAGGCCGGCCTCGTATCCTAACTCGACCCAATCGCAGCACGTCCACATGACAGTTACGACGCTTAAAAACCGCGAAGACTGGATCGACTCGATACTGTTCGAAGGCGACAAATTCCTGACCGCTCGCGAACGCGAATGGTCGGGAAAGCGCGGCGGATTTAATCCGATCGTGTCGCTCGCGAAAGACGGCAGTGGAATTCTGCGGGCGGTGCGCGATATTCGGTTAATGGCCTAACGGAGCGAAGAATATGCAGATCGCAGCGACGTTAATCTTGTTCATCTTGTGCATTTCGTCACCCTCCGCGTGTTCGGCGGCGAGCAAGGTTGTCGTGCGTTCGACGGAAATTGTTTTGATAGGCAGCACGCCGGGCGGCGTTGAGATGAAGCAGATTCTCGGCATCGACGCGGGTAAATCGGTCGATTTCATTCGGTGGGAATTAAAGCTAAGCGGAGAGCCGGGGCCGTTCCAAATACACATCACGTTTGGCGAGGGCGAGCCAAACACGCGGGGCTTTAAAGGCGGCGGTGAGACGCGTGAGCTTGTCGGAAGCTATGCGGTGGTGAATGGCATTTACAAGCTGTCGGGCGACAAGCTGTCATCACCGCTTTTTCTCGCTGATCTCGACAGCAAAGTTTTTCATTTTCTTACGCACGACAAAAAGCTAATGAACGGCACCGGCGGCTGGAGTTATTCACTCGCAAGGCGAGATCAGGTGGCGGGAACCAAGCGAACTCTCCAGACGCTTTCGAAAAGCGTGATGAAGAATGACGTGGCGGAGATGGTCTTTGACGGTCGAACGCCGTGTGTCGACCTCGGCAGACGCGAGCTTCCGCATGCCGATGGCTGTCTGAAACTTAAATGGAGATTGCGGCTGACTCGCGATGCGGCTTCAAGGACAATCGGAAAATACGCCCTGGAATCGACGCTGAATCGTCGCCGGATTGCGGAGGGCCGCTGGGCGTTTGTAAACGGAACGCGTGCGAATCCGAATGCCTTGCTCATCCAGCTTGATCTCGACCAGCCGCATGAGCCGATCTCCTTTTTGGTCGGCGACGAAAATGTGATTTTCTTTTTGGATAAGAATGAGCGGCTGCTGGCGGGAAATGAAGATTTCGGATTCACTCTAAACCGCAGGCAGTGATCGAAGTCAGGTTTTTTGGGTCTTGAAAAAAGGAGTAGAATTTCCCTGGGATCGAAATGGAGCGGCTCGTATTGGTCACGGACAACCGGTCGGAAACGGATCTCCTTTCGCAGTGCCGCAGCGGCAACGGCGAGGCGATGCACCGGCTGTATGTCGAGAACCAGCGGCGCGTTTATTCGATCGCATTAAATTTTTTCGGCGGCGATCAGGACCGGGCGAGCGACGTGACGCAGCAGGTTTTCCTGAAGCTGTTGAAGAAGATGGATTTTCGCGGCGAATCGGAATTTACCACGTGGCTGTATCGTTTGACGGTCAACCAATGCATCGACGAAGCGCGAAAATCGAAACGCTTTTTGAATTTCGAAGATTGGTTCACTATTGCGGAGCCGGTGACGCGAATGTCCTTGAACGAAAAATTGCAAGCGCGTGAGATCTCGGCTGAGGTGCAGGCAGTCGTCGCCAGCCTGAAGCCGAAATACCGCGTGCCGATACTTTTGAAATACGTCGAAGGGATGTCTTATCAGGAGATCGCTCGCGTCTTGCAATGTTCGGTCGGCACCATTTCATCGCGGCTCAACCGCGGCCACAAACTGTTGGCCGGGAAGCTCGAACATCTGCGGAACGAGATTTAGTTTTGATGAGTACAAAGCATTACAAAGATCAAATGTCGGCGTTCGTCGATCAGGAATTGTCGAAGGAAGATCGGCAGACGGTTGCCGAGCATCTTCTGCGTTGCGACGCATGCCGTCGCGAGCACGATGCTGTCAGACTCGGTGCCGGTCTTGCGGCGAAACTCGAACCTGCCGAGGCGCCGCAAGATGTTTGGCTCGCCATCGAAGCCGAGCTTGACGGCCAACGCACGCCGCGGCTCGAAATCTTTTCACAGCCGCGGTGGTTCGACCTGCGTCACGTCGGCGCATTAGCGACTGCGATTTTAGTAGTCGGCCTGTTGTCGTTCCTGGTTTATCACGGTCTTTTCACAGGTGCCGAACGGAACGTGGCAGCAAATCAAGAGACAATAATTTCCGATTCGGGGCAGGTGCCGATCACTTCGACCGAAACGACACAGCCGACGAACATAAACGGCACAAATACGAACGGACAAGCGCCAGTCAATGCGAATACTGTTCAGGTCGAAACTGCCGGCAAAACGTTTTGGGCGGTCGAGACCATCGCTGGAACGCCTCAGGTCGGCGATGCGGCGGGAGGCTCGAAACTCGAGGTCGGCGACTACCTCGAAACCGATGCAGGCTCGCGTGCACGTATCGAAGTCGCCGAGATCGGCAATGTCGAGATCGCGCCAAACTCTCGCGTAAAACTTGTCGGCACCAGTGACACGCAGCATCGGCTATCGCTCGAACGCGGCGGCATCCACGCGAAAATTTTAGCGCCGCCGCGCCTTTTTATCGTCGATACGCCGTCGGCCGTTGCGGTCGATCTCGGTTGCGAATACACGCTCGAAGTCGATAAGGAGGGCAACAGCAAGCTCAACGTCACCAGCGGCTTTGTCGCCCTCGAACGCGGCGGCCGAGAATCGATCGTTCCCGCCGGCGCGTCGTGCCTGACGATGAAAGGCAAGGGACTTGGCACGCCATTCTCCAGCGAAGCGACGCCGGAAATGATGCGCGCTATTCGCAGCTTCGATTTCGGCAATGGCGGCAGCCGTGCCGTAAACGCCATCCTCGCCGAAGCCGACCTGTACGACATCATCACGCTCTGGCATCTCCTCTCCCGCGTCTCTGCCACAGACCGTCCCGCCGTTTACGACGCCCTCGCCAAATTCGTCCCCGCACCCCAGAGCGTCACCCGTGACGGCGTCCTCTCCCTCGACAAACCGATGCTCGAAAAATGGCGCCAATCCGTCGAAACCGCCTGGTTCGAATAACTGCCGGGAGCCTGCGGTGTCTCGATGCCCGGCAAGATCGTCGACTTCCAACAAAACGCGGTGAAAACGCCATTGCCGACCTGCTCGACATGATCGAGCGCCTCTCGGTCGGGAAAAACGCCGGTCGCTACTGCTCCCCGGTTCTGAGATTGGCACGGGTTCTTCGGTTCCATTAGAATATTGGTTTTATGCGGAAGATATTTGTTACGGGCGGTGCGGGTTTTATTGGGTCGGCGTTTGTGCGGATGGTGGTGCGTGAGCAGCCGGACGCGCATGTTGCGAATTTCGACGCGCTGACTTACGCGGGAAACCTTGAGAATTTGAATGGAATTGACGAAACGCGGCATGAGTTTGTGAAGGGCGATATTTGCGACCGCGATGCGGTGGACGTGGCGATGCCTGAAGAGTGCGATGCGGTTTTTAATTTCGCGGCGGAATCGCACGTAGATCGGAGCATTGCTTCGGCGAATGAGTTTCTGGAAACGAATGTGATCGGCACCCAGGTCTTGCTTGACGCGGCGCGCGCCAAAGGCGTGCGGCGTTTTGTGCAGATCTCGACGGACGAGGTGATGGGCACTTTGGCAGACGACTCGGACGAATATTTCACTGAGGAATCACCCCTGCGGCCGAACTCGCCTTATGCCGCGTCGAAGGCGGCTGCCGAGCTCGTCGTCCGCGCGGCGCGCGAAACTTTTGGAATGGACACCGTGATCACGCGGTGCGGCAACAACTACGGTCCGCGGCAGTTTCCCGAAAAGCTGATACCGCTGATGATCGCAAACGCCGCGCGCGACGAACCGCTGCCGGTTTACGGCGACGGGCGGAATGTGCGTGACTGGATATTCGTTGACGATCATTGTCGCGCCGTCTGGCAGGTTTACGAAAAAGGAAAAGCGGGCGAGGTTTATAACATAGGCTCAAGAAACGAGCGGGAGAACATTGATGTCGTGAAATCTTTGCTCGACGCGCTGGGAAAGCCACACGGCTTGATCCGTTTTGTCGAGGATCGTCCCGGCCACGACCGCCGCTACGCCATTGACCCTACAAAAGTGGAAACGGAGCTCGAATGGAAGCCCGTCGTCACGTGGAAAGACGGGCTGCAGACGACCATCGATTGGTACCAATCGAATCAGGCTTGGGTCGATCACATCCTCAGCGGCAAGTATAAGCAATACTACAAGGCGATGTACGAGTCACGGCTCGACGCTTCGAAAACGAGCCTCGCTTGAATCCGATAAGTTAAATGCCGTGCGGGTCGCGTCGTTAATATGCGAATACTCATAACCGGTGCAAATGGGATGTTAGCACGCGCGGCGAAGAATCACTGCATTTCTAAGAGCGACGACGTTATTGCGCTGGCACACGCCGATTTGGATATTGCGAAATATGAGAAGGTTATCGCCGCTTTCGAGCGTGAACGGCCGGAGATCGTGCTGAATTGCGCGGCGTACACGAACGTTGACGGTGCCGAGACAAACGTCGAGAAGTGCTATGCGGCGAACGTAAAAGGCCCCGAGAATCTTTCGTTCGCGGCGAAGGAATTCGGCGCTATCTTGGTGACGATCTCGACCGATTATGTGTTCGACGGAGAGAAGAAAGGATTCTACACGGAAGACGACGCTCCGAATCCGCTCGGCGTTTATGCGAAATCGAAACTTGAAGGCGAGCAGCGTGTCTTGAGCGCGAATGAAAAAGCGATTGTCATTCGTTCGGGTTGGATATACGGGCACGGAGGAACGAATTTTTTGAGCAAGGTTGGCGAGCTTTTAAAACAAAGCAAACAGATCACGGCGATCGAAGATTCGTACGGTACTCCGACCTATGCTAATGATCTGGCGATGCGAATGCGCGAGCTTGCCGCGCTGAAAGCCGATGGCGTTTTTCACGTCACGAACGGTGGGCCGGGGGCGAGCTATTACGAATTCGCCCGCGCTCTCGCCAAAATTCGCGGTTTTGACCCCGCGTTGATTCAGCCTGTTTCCAAAAACAGCCTGCAGCGGCCCGCCTCTCGACCGGCAAATTCGCGACTCTCTAGCGTGCGAGATCGTGAATTGAGTCTCACTCCGCTGAGGGATTTGCAGGCGGCGCTTTCCGACTATTTAACGTAAGTTTGAAGTAACGGAAAATTCGCTAGCTCCGAAATTCTTTTTGCGAGCTGCCGTTTGTTTTCATCATCGGCGTGGATGTGTCTTGGGCGGCTTTGCGGTAATAGTCATAGTAGCCTGAGCCGTAATATTCGTACTCCATCGAGCCTGACTTGATGCCGTTGAGCACCACGCCGTAAATGCGGGCGCCGATGTTAGCGAGCCGCGTCTTGAACCGTCGCATCAGGTGGACAGAGCTTTTTCCAGCCATGGCGACGAGCACGACGCCGTCAACCAGCGTTGCGAGGATAGCGGCGTCGGTGAACGAAATTGCCGGCGGCGAATCGATGATAATGTGCTTGTATTTGCCGCGAAGGAACTGCAGCAAATTTTTCATCTCGTTCGAGCTGAGAAGCTCGGCCGGGTTCGGCGGTATCGGGCCGCTGGTTATCACTTTTAGCCGCGGCAGGTCGCGTGAGCTTTTAATCAGATTCTCGGTATTGCGTTCGCCGGAAAGATAATTCGTCAACCCCTGCGTGTTGTCCAGTTCGAAATAGCTGTGAACGCGCGGGCGGCGGAGATCGCAATCCACAACGACGACATCCACATCCGACTGAGCGAGCGTTATCGCCGCGTTGATCGCCGTCGTCGTCTTGCCTTCGGATGGCTGCGACGATGTTATCAATATCGACTGCGGCGGCTTACCGGCGGACGAGAATAAAAGCGAAGTGCGCAGGTGGCGATAAGCTTCGGCCATCGGCGAATTGCGCTCTTCGAGCGTAATAAGTGCCGCCGCCGTAGAGCCGTTTCCGTTTGCTGCGGGCAACAGCTTCCTTCGTTCCGCGATGCCGTGATGGGGTATCAAGGCAAGTGTCGGCAAGCCCAAGTGACGGCCGATGTCTTCAGACGTTCGGACCGAATCGTCGAGATAGTCCATTAAAAACGCAAGACCGATACCTGCCGCTAAGGAAAATAAAAACGCGATGAAAATATTGCGGCCGCGCTGCGGTCCGACCGGTTCCGTCGGCGTCATCGCGTTCGCCGCGATTTTTATGTTGTCCGGGCGGCCGCTCGCCAGAGAAAGCTCCTGCTCTTTTTGCCGCGCCGTATATGTGTCCAAAAGCAGGCGTCCGCTTTCGAGATCGCGTTTGAGCGTGGTCATCCGGGTTTGCGCCTGACCCTGGACGTTGGCTATCGCGGCCTCCTGTTCGTAGGCGGCCTGTGCCTGCGATTCCTGTTTTCGCGCGGCGTCGAGCTGAGATTTTAGGGATACGATGGCGCCGGAAACTGCGTCCTTCTCGATCTCTTTCTGGTCGGTTTCAATGATCTGGGAAACTTCCTTCTCAGTTTTTTCCTTCGTTGCCTTCAGCGTTGCGATCTTTTCTTCCTTCTGCCTGACTGGAGCGTACTCGGGGGTGTATTTGACCAGCAGTTCCTGTCTTTCCACCTCGGTCTGCTGGATCTGCTTTTCGATGTCGCGAATTTGGTCCTGCAATTTGGCCTTTCGCTCGGTGTTCAGGCGCATTGTGTCCTGAAAGATCGGATTACTGTAAAGAACGGGCAAATTCATTCCTTCTCCGCGCTTATCGGCGGCGAGCGCGGCATTGTACTGGGTTTCGAGCTGACGCCGCGAATCCATCGCCTTGAGGAAGGTATCGCTAAGCGACCCTAAACGTGACGCAGAAAGCTCATCTCCCTTTTCCTGCAACGGAAGATTGCTCGATCGCATTTGACCCATCAGTTCCGATTCCTGCTGCGCGATGGTCTCCCTAAGCTGGTTGATGGATCTGTCAAGATCTTCGATCGCCTGTTTCTCGCCCTGCATTTCGCGGTCCGCATCTTCAATCTGAAACGTCTCGGCGACCGTGTCGGCCACCTTTGCCGCAAGCATCGGATTTGTGCTGCGGACATTTACGTGGACGAGATTTGTGCGTTCAAGCGGCTCGATCGTCAATCCGTCAATAAGCACGGCGGCGTATTGATTTACGCGAGCCTCTTCTTCCGGCGTCAGTGTGACGTTAGCGGTTCTTTCGGTCGCGACCGTATTTTCGGAGATTACAGGCAATGCATTCTGCTCTTCCGTTGCAGATTTCGGGCGCGAAAACATCGACCTGATGCCTGCCAGGAAACCGCGTTCCTGTCCGTTGAAAAGATTTTTGTCCTTGTATAGTCCGAGCGAGATCACAACATTTCTCATTAGCTCTGGATTGCGGAGCAGTTCGAGCTGCGTGGTAAAGTAATTCACGTCGTTGCCGAGATTAATATTGATCGAATCCTTCGACGTGACCTTCGGTTTTCGCGGCTCGATTATCAGTTCCGTGGTGGCTTGGAAATTCGAAGGCTGGCGAAACATATAGAACGCCGCAGCCGCCGTAACAAGAAGCGTCAATGCAAGAATAAGCGGCAGCCGCTTGTAGATGACGTTGAAATATTGCTGAATGGTACGACGCCCTTCCACGACCTCGTCGCCGTGGGCATTCATGTAGCCGCCTGTGTACTCCATCGTCGCCCTGCGAATCTCGGCGCTCCTGGGCAAGGGCGTTAGCCGCTGTTCTTGTTCCATACTTCGAAAAAATTACCGAAAACCTATTCTGCCCATAAACTTAAGGGCAAAACTGTTTTATATCATACTCCACGCTAATTTTCACTTAAATATCCAGCGAATGAGATGTCACGATGCCGTTGTCTTCATCCAGCCTGTTTTGTTTCACCGAAAACGTGAATGTTATACTGATTAATTGCACTATTCTACAGAATACTGTAAAAACGTGCTTTTATGACCGCGTTTTCCGCAAACGAACGGGCCGGGGGCTTAGATTTCGAGCTGGGCATTCCCGGTTTTAAATATTCCGACCTCTATGATGCCGTTCGGCTTAAAGAATTAGCCGACATTTTTTACGCCGAGGTCGCTTCGAAAGAGCCGGTGCTCGGCGAGGCATTAAATAAGTATATCGCCGCGAAGGGCGAAGGTCTTGAAAAAAGGCCGGAATCGCAGCTTCTGACTGACGCGGCCCCATTTTTGTCGGATTTCATAGGTCGGTTGTTTCGTATCGAAACGGAACGAGCGGAAATAGAGCACGAAATCATTTCCAACGAGCCGATCTGGAAATACAAATTCTTCGCCCAGCGTGTTGCGACGAAAAAATACAAGCCGGAAGACACGAAACAGCTTGACCGGATGTCGCTGAACCGAGCGATGACCGATCTGCGCAGCTACGCGTTCGATGACACGCTCGTCGTCGATGAGGAGCTTGCAATCGCGACCGTCGCGTCGCGGCTTATCGATGCGGACGAAGAACTTGTCAGAACCGGGAGTAGTAGCGATCTGGGCGCTCAAATCTCAGAGCGCACAAAAAAGACAGTCAACAGCATCAACGAAGTTTACGAAAAATTTAAAGACGCGCTATTCGGAAAGGTCTTTTCCGATTTTGTTTTGAAAGCCGACGCGACGGGCGATCTGCTGACGGTGAAGGCCGCGCTCGGAATCATAGAGGCGTGGTCTGCCATCGAGTTTTATAAAAGGGAAAAGCGCTGGAAGGCGTTTAAAGTACCGCACGCGCTCGATTATCAAAATCTTGTTCATCTGATCCGCGGAACGCCGGCTGGGAGCCGGCAAGGGGAGAACGGCCGGCTGGAAGCCGGCGTTCCGTCGAACGTGATGCGCGGGCGCGCGAGCGAGCTTCGCCGGCGCGACGGATTTACGCTGACCGATGACCGCGGCACCATGCGCGACGCGCTTTACGAGGTCGATTATTGTTTGATCTGTCACGAGCGTGATAAGGATTCGTGCTCGACCGGTCTGCATGAAAAAGACGGCTCGGTAAAACGCAATCCGCTCGGCATAAAAACCGAAGGCTGTCCGCTAGATGAAAAAATTTCGGAGATGCACTTGCTCAAGAGGCAGGGCGACCCGATTGCGTCGCTGGCATTGGTCGCGATCGACAACCCGATGTGCGCCGGCACCGGTCACCGCATCTGCAACGATTGCATGAAGGGCTGCATTTTCCAGAAACAGGAGCCGGTCAACATCCCGCTCGCCGAAACCGCGACGCTGACCGATGTGTTGAAGCTGCCCTACGGTTTTGAAATCTACAATCTGCTCACGCGCTGGAATCCGCTGAATGCCAAGCGGCCCTACGCGTTGCCGTACAACGGAAAAAATATTTTGGTGGTTGGCCTGGGTCCCGCGGGTTACACGCTCGCGCAATATCTGTTGAACGAAGGCTTTGGCGTTGTCGGCATCGACGGCCTGAAGATCGAACCGCTGCCGGCGGAATGGACTGGTATGTCGGAACCGCCTGCGTCAGCGGGCGGCCAGTTCTTTGCAGACTCGGATGACACGGGAAAGACCGGCCCGGCGGTTACGCAGCGGGTTCCGACATGTCCCAAGCCGATCAAAAATATCAGCGAGATAACCGAGCAGCTTGACGAACGCATTCTTTCAGGATTCGGCGGCGTTTCGGAATACGGCATCACTGTCCGCTGGGACAAGAATTTTCTCACGATGATCCAACTGATCCTCTCGCGCCGCAAACGCTTTCGCGCCTACGGCGGCGTGCGTTTCGGCGGGACGCTGACGATAGAAGACGCCTGGAATTTCGGCTTCGATCACATCGCCATCGCAACCGGAGCGGGCCGGCCGACGATCGTGCCGATGAAAAACAACCTGATCCGAGGCATCCGCCAGGCGAGCGATTTTCTAATGGCGCTGCAGCTGACGGGAGCGTTCAAAAAAGACACGCTTTCCAATTTGCAGGTGCGGCTTCCCGCGGTCGTCATTGGCGGCGGGCTGACCGGTATCGACACTGCGACCGAGATCTTCGCTTACTATCCGGTGCAGGTCGAGAAGATGCTGGACAAATTTGAGACGATCGCGGCCGAATTCGGACAGGAAAAAGTTTACGCAAAATTTGACGAAGAGGAGTTCGCGACACTAAAAGAATTCTTGCAGCACGGACAAGCGATAAGAAATGAGCGCGAGCGTGCAAAACGCGCCGGTGAAGAGCCGAATTTTGTGCCGCTGGTTCGCGGCTGGGGCGGCGTGTCGCTGATTTACCGTAAGCGTCTTCAGGATTCACCGGCGTATCGACTGAATCACGAAGAAGTTCAAAAGGCGCTTGAAGAAGGCATCGATTTCGTCGAGTGCATGAACCCGGCCGAGGCAGTGCCGGACGAATTCGGCGCCGTTAAGGCGATAAAATTCGAGCGGCTCGACTATATTGCGGAGACCGGCAAATTCGAAAACACCGGCGAGATGCACCAGTTCCCCGCGCGAACCGTCTGCGTTGCGGCGGGCACTTCGCCGAACGTGATCTACGAAAAGGAAAAGCCCGGCACATTCCAGCTTGACGAATGGCGGCAGTTTTTCCAGCCGTATCGTCTAACGAAGAACGGCGACGGAAGTTTTCACGCTGTGCCTGCCGAGAAAAACGAAACCGGTTTCTTCACTTCATACGAGCACGAAGGAAAATTTATTTCCTACTACGGCGACAACCATCCGCAATATGCCGGCAACGTGGTCAAAGCGATGGCGTCGGCGAAGCACGGTTATTCGAAAGTGGTAGAGCTTTTCGATAAAGAGCTCGGCACGAGCGGCTCGCTCCCGCAGGCTGAACGGGATGCGATCTTCGACAAGCTCGAGGCCACGCTCGACGAACAGCTTCGCGCATATGTTGTGCGCGTCGAACGTCTGACGCCTACGATCGTCGATGTAATCGTAAAAGCTCCGCTGCAGGCGCGCAAATTCGAGCCCGGCCAATTCTACCGTCTGCAGAATTTCGAAACTTCCGCTCCGGTCGTCGATGGCGTGCGGCTGCTGATGGAAGGCCTTGCGCTGACCGGCGCTTGGGTCGATGAAGAGAAAGGTTTGCTTTCGATGATCGTTCTCGAAATGGGGACGTCGTCGCGGCTGTGTTCTTTATTAAAAGAAGGCGAGGAAGTTCTTGTGATGGGCCCAACCGGAACGCCGACTGAAATTCCCGAAAACGAAACCGTGCTGCTCGCCGGCGGCGGTCTCGGCAACGCGGTGCTCTTCTCCATCGCCCGCGCGATGAAAGCGAAGAACAATCACGTCGTTTACTTTGCCGGTTATAAAAAGAGCGACGACCTTTTCAAACGCGAGGAGATCGAAAAGGCGACCGACCAGGTCGTGTGGTCGACCGATTCGGGCGATGCGATCCGCCCGATGCGACCGCAGGATTCGCACTTTCGCGGCAACATAGTGCAGGCGATGAATGCTTACGCGGAAGGCATATTCGGCCAGACGCGCTTTTCGCTAAAGGACGTCGACCGCATCATCGCCATCGGCTCCGACCGAATGATGAACGGCGTCCGCGAGGCACGCCACACAAAACTCAAGCCGTATTTAAAACCAGATCACGTCGCCATCGGCTCGATCAACAGCCCGATGCAGTGCATGATGAAGGAGGTCTGCGCCCAGTGCCTGCAACGTCACGTCAACCCGCACACCGGCGAAGAATTTTTCGTCTTCTCTTGCTTCAACCAGGACCAGCATCTCGACTTCGTAGATTTCAAAAACCTCAACGACCGCCTGCGTGCAAACAGCGTCCAGGAGAAGCTGACGAATCTGTGGCTCGATCGCGTAATGAATAGGGTCAATCTGAAGCATACGAGCTAGTTCGATTGATTGTGAAGCAAATCTTGTATGAGTTCCCGCTAATGTAGAAGTCCGTCTCTGTCAGCTTTTTGACAACTTCACGCACATTGATCAATCCTGCACGCGCAGCCTTGTCCAAGATTCCGATTGTTCCAGTAATCGAAAGTCCAAGCTGCTTTGCAGCGATACGTGCTCGACGGTCGTCAAGCAGTACGAGGTCGGCCGACACTTCTTTCGCGAGCAATATCGCATCGCGTTCACCGGGATCGAGATGGGTTAGATCGATCGTAGCCGCTGACTTGGCCTCTTTTATTTTTAACCATTCGGGAATGGAACTGAGCCAGTCAAGGATCTCTGACGGAGCTCCGGAGCCTCCAAGCTCGTCAAGCACTATTTGCGGAATCAAGACCTCTCCGAACAAGCGTGGCAAAAGTTCAGCGTGACCGACAAGGATGAGGTAATTAAGCGGCGAAGTGTCGGAAATGACGATCATTTAAGTGCGAGTTCATCAAGCGTCCGACGATCTTCTTCGAGGTCATGTAAAGTATAATTCAATGGGACGTTGTGTTTTTTCAAGAATGCGTCAACCTGAAATCGGTTGATCCCAAGCATCTTCCCGACCTGGCCATGCGACAGCTTGCCCGACCGATATTCTTCCAATGCCGTCGCCTCAAGAACCTGCCGCTCAAGATCAGCTCTGTCAGCCGCAATTATCTTCGCTACGTCCTCTGGAATGCTGATCGTAACTTCCATATCCAAATTGTATTCCAGCCCTTAGCGAACATCAATCAAGACGCATCTGGATTCTGTGGATTTTAAAAACCTCAACAACGCCCTCGCGCGAATAGCATTCAGGAAAATCTGTGGCTGGAGAGAGTATTGGTATCCAGAGGCGATGCCCGTCATCTGGCAACGGAATCGAGTTATTCCCGCTGACGAACGCTACTTTGGCTTGTTGATTTCCGCGTAAAGCTTTTGCGCCCACTCTTGGTCCAATGTCAGGAGCTTTCTGTAAACCTGAAGGGCTTCGTTTTTCTTGCCTAATCGCATATAAGCAAGCCCTAGATTATAGTGAGCTTCAGCGTCTTTCGGCCGTAAGCGGATCACAGTATTAAGGGCTTTCACTGCCTCCTCAAATTCTCCCGTTACGAGGTAGACAAACCCCAACTCAAATTTCGACTCGATGTGATCCGGTTTTAGACGAAGCGCTTCCTCGAAAGCTCCGGCAGCCATTTCAAGAGGGTCTTCTTCCGTAATAATGTTTCTTCGGATCTGATCCGCTTGGATAGCGATATAGGTCTTGCCAATCCAGTAATGAATAACATACAGGCTTGGATCGTTTTTTGGTGCCTGACGATACGCCTTCGAAAGTGCCGCCAATCCTTCTTGAAATCGTTTAAGGTGAAAATAACTAACCCCTAGACCAAGATTTGCCGATGCCGAGGGTTTAAGGCTGATTGCCTTATTGTACGCTTCAACCGCGTTCGCATAGTCTTTCGCCTCAAGGTATTTTTCTGCCTGAGCGAAATAAGCCTCCGCGCTGGCGCTTGTCGGGTTGTTTGCTGGAGCGTTCGCCGGCTTGCCGGTCGATGCTGCGGCGGGCACCTTGTTTATCTCAGCCAAGAGCTCCCCCGCTTTTGTTTTGTCGATAGCCAGCAGTGCGCGGTGGACTTCCTGGGCCAAGGCGCGTTGACCCATCGCGAGATAGGTAAGACCGAGGGCGTGGTGTGCCGCGGCATTTAGATTCATCTTTGGCTCTTGGACATCGGGCCTTAGTTCAATAGCCTTTCGATACGAGGCGACCGCTTCTGGATACCGCTTCAGCTTGTCGTATGCGTAGCCCGCGAAGATATGTGCGCGAACCCAATCCGGCCTTAATTGCAATGCCGGTCTGTAGTAAAAAAGAGCTCTCTCATAATTCTCTTCACCGGCCCAAAAGAAGCCCTCGAAAAAGTAGTGTTCACTCACGTCCTTAGCCAGCGACGATTTCAGGGCGATCGCCTTTTTAAACAACTCGTTCGCCCTATCATAGCCGCCTCTTTCCCAGTGCTTCTTGCCAAGGTCGTAGTACTGGTCGGCAGTTGCATTTGTCGGAGGCCTGTCGGTCGCAGGGCTCTTCGCGGCAACGTCGGACGGCGGTTTATTGCCCGAAAAGACCGGGCTTTGAGGCTTGCCTACACGGAAGTTTCCGGGCGCGGAATAAATAGCCAGGCATTGTCCGTTTGCTTTAGTAACTAACCAGAGATGTCCGACGAATGTTGATAGCTCCAACGCTTGTCCGGTAGCAAGGTCAAACCATTTTTGCCGTTTCCCCTCAAAGTCCAGCCAATATCCTGTGAGCGTTTCCTGGGTTTGATTAATAAGAGTAAGCTTGGCGGCTTGCGTGGTCTGAGCTGAGCGGGAACTGCCCTCTCTGCTGCAAGAGGAGTCCGTTTGTGCCTTGACGTCCCCGCCGTCACACATTAAGACAAAGAAAGCCAAAATCAGCACGGCCGAAGATCGATGTAATTGGATCCGTGTTCGCATCTGTTTTCTCCTCTCGGACTTTACCCCCGGGTCAATTTACCGGTTGAGGCATTTGACCTATATTGTGACGCATGCTGTTCGATCCCGCGCTCCCAGCGCGACTGCTGGGACGCATCAATTGAGCGGCGCGCTGTTGCGCGGGTCGAGCGCCACCGAGTTCGCGCCCGGCTTGATGTCAACTCTCAGATCCCAGACGAGGAGCCGCCCGTTATGCGGGGCCAGAGCGAACAGGTAATAAGTCCCGGGCTGCACGGCGGGCAAAACCCCGCGGCCAGCGGCGTCCGTCTTGACCTCGCCCGCCGAGAGTGGCTGCATCTCGTAGAGCGCCTGTTTGCAAGCCGGCGACCCCGTCTGACAGGCGTAGGCCCAAACGCCGAGAGGCGGTATCTTCGCGGGCGATCCCGGCGGGCCTTTAAACATGCCCTTCCTTTTCAGGAACTCCCCGAAGCTCTCCCGGAACAACACAAGCGGCTTGCTGGCGAGGGGGTTGGCGGCTCCCGTTTGAGCCGCGAACGCGCTCGTGACCGTCAGGACGGCCTTCGCCGGGGCCGGGGCTTTCCCCTGCGTCGCGGTTGCGGCAGGTGCGGGCTGACCCGGCGGCGTTGGCGCGACGTCGGTTCCGGCCACAGCGCCCGCGCCGGCCGCTCCGGACGAGGGCCTGAGCACGCCGACGCTGCAGGTATCACTTATCGGCTGGAAGACAGGATCGTGGCTGACCAATCGAGTATTCTCATCAACCCGCTGGTTCGAGCCGATCATGACGCGTCCGTTGATCTGCACCTGCCCGTCGCCGGCCAGCTCTCCGTCGCGCCTGAGTTCCACCGCGAGGGGCGCATCACCGTTCTTGATGTTAACCGTCACGCGGCCGGCGCTCGCCGTTACGCTGTAGTCGCGCGCGACGACGGCCTCACGGCAACCGAGGACGGCGGAGTCCAGGTGGAACTCGACCTCGAAGCCGGTAGTGCCTTTGTATGTACCCGTCATGCGAAGGCCCGGCGCGGGCATCTTCGCGGGCGCGTCGTCTGTGCCTCCGAAAATCGAGGCGAGCACCATCGGCCCCGTCGCGGCGTTCGTCGGCGCGAGTACGCCGAGCGCGCATTGCTCGGTCTTCGGCGCGTAGATGGGGACATCCTGCAACACCTGCTCCTTGACGTATAGATTCCCCGCCGCATCTTTCTCCACGTTGAACTTGAGTGATGCCTCAAATTCCGAGATTTTTCTCTGCTCCGTCACCCACTCTTTCTTATGCCCGACCACGACTTGCCCGGTCACTTTGAGCACTCCCGCGCCCGAAAGCCTTCCGTCGGGTCTGACGGGTAAGGCGACACGCTGCCCCTGCCACTCGTCGGCGTCGTCAAGGAGTCTGATTTGAACCTGGCCGCCCTCATGCCGCACGGCGTAGTTGGCCGAGGCTGAGACTGCCTTGCAGGTTACGTGAGCGCCGCGCGGCCCGAACGCGACCATGAGGCCGCCCGGTGCCGCGTAGACGCCGTTCATGATGAGACCCGCGGGCCGCTGCAGGTTCAGGCCGAGTCGAGGGGAGAGAAAGGCATCGACCTCGCCCCCGAGCTGCTCCGAGAAGCACTGGCTCTCGCTTCGCCCCGAAGCGATGCACCGGGCCAGCTTGCGCTTCCATTCGGGCTGCTTGAACTGTCCCTCCTGTTGTTGCTGCTCCTCTTTCAGCGCCTGAGCCCTCGCCGCCTTTCCCTGATCAACGATCGCTTTCGTCTCGCCCTTGACCCGGAAGAACTGTTCGCGCACCGCAGGCGAGAGAAGCATCTTGAACAGCTCTTCGCGGAACCCTTCGTCCACTTCGTAAAAGCTGTATGCGTTGAACCACTTCGACTTCTCCGGGAAGGACGCGTAGGGTTTCCCCGCCTCGTCGTAGCCCAAGCGATACTGGCCGATAACCCGCCCCTCGTCAGGGGTCAACTGGCCGCGCGTCCAGCGCAGTCCAGAGAGCGTCTTGATGATCTCCTGAAGCTGCCAGAACGCGCCCACCTGGCGCGCCGCTGTGTCCATCGCGTCGGCGCCTTTGATTTCAGCCTTCACGCGGGCGGGCGAAGGGAACTGGCCGAGATAGGGCGGGTTGGTCGCCTGAGCATGCGACACGACGACTTGCGCGGCTAGCCAGCACAAACCTATGACAATGTGAATTGTTGTCGCTCGAGGTTTCATTAGGGGCCTCCGTACTTGCTTGTAGTTTTGTAGCGTGGATTTTAGCGCAGGTCCGGGGCAGAGTAAATGGGGAAAATACCTATTGATCGGTCCAAGCGAACTCATTATCGTGGCAGGTCCGGGACCGCGCTTGTCGTCCGGTTTAACGCATTGAGCACATTGGTCGCGCTCTCCGATACGAGAAAGTATGCCGGTTCGCAGGCCGGGTCCTCTTTAGCGGCGGCATCGAGAGCGGTCACGAGCGCATGCAGCGCGGGTATATCGTCGTGCAGCCAGCGCACTACGCGATCGATCCGGTCATTCACGACCGCATCGTCGGCCGCCGAAGCCACGAGTTCGTCCAACTCGAACAGTTCCGACATCACGTCGTGCTTCGTACCGTTTAGGGCCGCGCAGATCTCTTTGGTCCGGTCGCTGAGGGCGGCCGACATTTTAACGTTTGGCAGCTCCTTCAGGATATATTCGGAACTCTCGAGCATGACAAGGGCACACTCGCGGGCTTCGTTCATTACTGATCGAACTTCGCTGTTTTCCATTCCCTTCTCCGTTCTTGGCCTGATGTCGCTAGCGATGGAAGCGTGGACATACAGAGCCGTTGCGAATCGGCATCGGTTAGCCGCGCAGAACGACTTTTATAGTTTCTAAGGCTCGAAGGTATTCCAGAACGAGGTCTAGAGGTACTGGGCCGTAGATCGCTGAGACCGCATCGCGAATCTCCTGAACGGTTCGGTTGCCGTAGGCGAGATTGAGTACCTCATATGCATACTCACTGCCAGAGCCGCGGAGGCCCTGGTGGCGAAAGAGACGGATGGCCGCGGAGCGTTCTTCCCCGTATTTATCGTTGAAATAGTCGTAGCCGAAGGCGCCCATCGTGCCCTTGATCTCTGGATTTCTTCGAAAGACAAGGCCACCGTCGCCTTGTGGATCGTAACCGCGTCCACTTTCTCCAAACAACCGTTCCTGACCGGAAATAAACGACGAAAGAGTGTCACGAGCAATCGTGGAAAAGGTAAAGAATTGAGCGGTCGAATCCACCACCTGCCTTTCGTATGCGATATGAAATCGGACCAGGTTGGCGTACTCGTCCCCAGAAAGGGCCTCTCGTCGTTCGACAAGCCGACTAGCCCGAACCAGCATTCGTTTCTGTAATGTACTAACCAGGAATTCCGCATTTCTTGCACTAACAGTTGCGAGATAGTAGCCGCTCGCCGCGCCGATGAAACCGGCTCGTTTTAGTTTGGTTGGGTCGATATTCGCCGGCGTATCGTAATTTGTGTGAATGTATCGGTCAGGCCAATCGTTCAAATAAATCGCCGGAATGCGGAACGAACTATCAGTATACACTTGATGATCGCTGCCCATCGAAAACTCGGCGAGATCTGCCATGAGTGGCTCCTTGCCGCCTTCTGGCGCGACCAGGGGATAAGCGGCGCTCTGGCCCGCGGCGAATCGGGCCGATTGGTCGTTCACAAATGCCCCAAACTCTTCGGCGACGTCATAAATAAACGACGGCAGGCTCGCCGGACCGCGTGTGACGTGAAAGACCCCCTTCGTTTCAGGCCCGCCGCCGACCATATCCATATGGATCACCGCTTTGATACGGCGAGCGATGTCGGGGCGCGCATTCAATAATGTTAACGTGCCCTCGATCTCGGGCGGCCAGATAAACCTGATGGTGCGCGCCGGCCGGGCGATCTTTCCTTCCTTTATCAGCTTCGACAGAGTGCGTGCGACCTCGAGGATCGTCACGCTGCCGCTCGCATTGTCATTTGCACCGGGCCGTGGGTGGTCCAGGTGGCAGCTAAAGGCGATCTCTTCCTCTTTCAGCCGCGGGTCGGCTCCGGAAATGGTGGCTGTCGCGATGTCGTAGGTACCGGCATGACGACCCGCGCGTACTTCGGCTTTGAATGTGATCTTTTCTCCGCGAGCGAGCCGCGCCTGATAACCGCGGGCCTGTTTGAGCGAGAGCATGAAAGCAAACGTTCTCGTCGGCGTAAAGCTGTTGAGGTGTCCCCAACGGATAAGGTTGTCGTTTTCGCCGAACCATGCCGTCCGCTGATTCTGCGCATAGCTCAAAATGCCGACCGCGCCGTATTTTTCGACGGCGAGGCGTGCAACGCCCTCGGGCTGCGAGGATGCGAGCACGAGTTTTCCGCGAACGTCCTTGCCTGCATAATCGCGTTCGCTCGTTCCGGCACCGACGTCAACCAGTTCAGCCGTAACATTCGCGCTTTCGCTGTCCTGTGCTAAAACAAGGGGCATTGCATCCCAACTCGCGATCCGCATCGGAGTCGCCCCCATTTCCCAAAGCTCCGCAAACTCGGCATCCCACGCCGGCCGTGCCTTCTGCGTCCCATAAAATGTCTTCCCGTCCGCCGGAAACTGCAGGATCTCGACGCCCTCCAGCCCATACCCACGCGCCTGCTCGGCAATAAACTCCGCAGCCGAGCGAAAGCCGCGCGACGCCCGCATTCGGTGCTGCCGTGAAATAAATTCCAGATTCCTCTTCGCCGTCTCGCCCGACAGCTCGTTGTTAAATGCGGCCACAATTGGTTCCGCCAACAGCGGCGGTTTTGTCTGCGGAAAAACAGTCTGCGTAAAAATAATGCAAGCAAAAAGCGCGATAGTCACTGTTTTCATATTTATTATTACAAGATTTCGCCGTCGCTTCGGGATAGATGTAGTTGCCGACCATCGTAATCGTTGACAAAAGTTTATGCAAAGCATATTATCGTGTGCGTACGTTGTGCGTACACGAATTTTATAGATGATTACTACAAAAGACAACCGAGAAACGCGTTTCAGCATTCGTGCAACGGCGAAACAGAAGGAACTGATCGCGCGGGCCGCGCTGCGCACTAACAAAACGATCAGCGAGTTCGTGCTGGAGAACAGTCTGGATGCAGCAAGGGCGCTTGAAATGGATAACGCGGATTTTGTGATGAGTCCCGATGACTATCGTGCATTTCTTAAAATGCTGGATGAGCCGCCAAGAACGATTCCCGCCCTGCGACAATTGCTGTCGGACCCAACCTCGATAGATGTTCCAAACACCTGAATACCAGCCGCCGAAACCGCTGGACAAAAGCTTTGATCGTGAGGCTTTCGATTGCGGCGCCGATGCGCTCAACGAATATCTAAAAAAGTTCGCATTGCAGAACCAGAAAAAAGATGCGGCACGAACTTACGTCGTCGCCGATCCCGACAACAGAATCCTCGGCTACTACACGCTGGTTTTCGGCTCCGTCGCTGCCGAGACCGTTCCGGACGAGATCGCAAGCGGATTGGGTCGTTACCCGATTCCAGCGCTCTTGCTCGCACGCCTCGCCGTTCACAAGAGCGAAAAAGGCAAGGGTTTGGGCGGCCTTCTGATGCGCGACGTTTTGCTCCGAGCGATCCAAGCGTCTGACATTGCCGGCCTTCGCGCCGTCATGGTTCACGCCAAGGATGAATCGGCGAAAAAGTTTTACCAAAAAATCGGGTTTGTCGCCGCACCTAACGACGAGTTTCACCTCTTCCTGAAAATATCCGACATCAAGGCGTCGCTATAGAACAACTTCAATGTATCCAACAGACTCACCGCCACGATTCCTGATTGACATTGGTGAAAGTTCTGGTAATTGGTCATCAGATAGTATTCCAAATTGTTTCAGTATGGCAACAGCGACCACGGGACGGGCGCGTTTGTCGTCGCCGTCTTCGATCTTTAGGGCGATTGCGGCGCCCCTTGGGAAATCGCCTGATGGAAGGATGCCGCAGAGCCAGACGCCGTCGGCGCCGACTTTCGATATTAATTTTCCGGGCGCGGCTTTCATCAGGATCGTGTCGAGGCGTTCGGTGCCGCCGATGAGGTCGGGGTGATTAAGCATCGCGGATACAATGCGTGCAGCGGCGGAGCGGACAACATCGTCAGCAAAGTCTGGCGGCGGCGCAACGAGATTTAGAAAGCCGCGCGCCATTGCGCTCAACGGCAGAGCAAAATTCGGTGCGCAGCAGCCGTCGCCGCCGATACCGATCTTTTCCTTCGGCGTTTCGCAAAATATCGAGATGGTTTTCAGGATGGCCTGCTGGATGGGATGCTCGTTTAACAAATAGCGGTCGAGGTCGGCGTTGATGTGTTTTGCGAACGCGAGCATCGCGATGTGCTTGCCGGAGCAGTTGTTGTGAAGCTGCGTCGCACCTTCGTTCGCCCGCAAAATTCGCTCGGCTTCGTTTTCATTGAACGGCAGATGCGAGCCGCACATCAGATCGCTTTCCGTCAAACCGATTTTCGCAAGCATCCGGGAAGCTATTCGGACGTGGATCGGCTCGCCTGAATGCGACGCACAAGCAAGAGCTACTTCGTCTTCGGAAAAGCCAAACGCATCCGCCGCTCCGCTCGTGCTAAACGGCATCGCCTGAAACGGTTTCGAGGCAGAGCGCAAATAAGTCACCATCTGCGGCTCGCCGATGCTGAGCCGCACCTGGCCGTTACCGTCAAAGACGATCACGTGGCCGCGATGAACGGACTCGACGGTTTCACCGCGTATCACTCTTGCCAGGATCGGAGTTTCCATTTTGATTCGACGTAGAACTTTTATTCAACGCAAAGTCGCGAAGCTGCAAAGTCGCAAAGGTTTAAATTTGATTTTTTGCGTCTTTGCACCTCTGCGTCTTTGCGTTGAATTTCTATTTTGCAGCCGCGAGCATCGCGCGCGCGTTGGCTCGGGCCGCATCGGTTATGGTTTCGCCGGCGAGCATTCGGGCGATTTCTTCGATGCGTTCTTTTTTGTCCAGCTCGTGAACCGAGACGACCGTGCGTCCGGCCTTGAATTCTTTTTCGACCAGAATGTGCCGGTCTGCCTGTGACGCAACCTGTGGCTGATGCGTTACGCACAACACTTGCTGGGCGCGTGCAAGTTCCTTCAATTTCGCTCCGACCGATTCAGAAACGCGTCCGCCGATGCCGGCGTCGATCTCGTCAAACACCGCAGTCTTGCTGGCCGACGCCGAGTGCGCCGTCGTTTTCAATATCAGCATCAGACGCGACGCTTCGCCGCCCGACGCAACTCGCACTAGCGGCTTCGGAGTTTCGCCTACGTTCGCGGAAAAATAAAATTCGATATGGTCGATGCCGTGTTCGGAAAATTGTTCGGCCGTCGGCTGGTCCGGCGTTTCAACACGCGCTTCGAACCTTGCCTTCTCGAGTGCCAGCGGTTCCAAATTTTTTTCGACTTCTCTGCCGAATTTTTTTGCAGCCTTTTTTCGAACTTCGCTCAATTCGCCTGCCGCGCGCAAATAAACCCTCCGTTTAACCTCAAGCTCCTGCGTCAATTCTTTTTCGCGCAGTTCGGAGCTTTCGATATTTTCCAAACGGCGATGCGCGTTTTCGAGATGCTCGATCGCCGCTTCGACCGAGCCCCCATACTTACGCGTCAGTCGGCCAACCTCTGCAAGCCGGTTCTCAATCTCTTCCAAACGTTCCGGCGAATATTCCAGCGTTCCGCGAAAATCGCGCGTTGCTGTCGAAAGCTCGTCGATCAAAATGCGCGTCGTTTCCATCGCGTCGCGGTACTCGCGAAAGCGCGCATCGTATTCTGCAAGCTCTTCAACACTTCGCGCAACCTTTTCAAATGTCGCTACGGTTGATTGATCGTTTTCGTAGAGAAGAGCAAACGCCTCGCGGCTCAGAGTCGAAAGTTTTTCGATGTTGTTCAGACGGCGCTTTTCGTCTTCCATCTCTTCTGTTTCGCCTGCTTTCAAATCGGCTCGTGTCAATTCATCAACCTGAAAACGGAGAATGTCGATAAGCTGCAGCTTCTCTGCCTCATCTTTTTTCAGCTCGACGAGTTCATTCTTCACAGCTGTGAAATCTGCAAATGCCTCGGCCGTTTGTGAAAAAAGTTTTGCGTCTCCGGCAAATTCGTCAAGCAAATCCAGATGCGATCTAGGGTCGAACAAGGTGGCTTGCTCGCCCTGGCCGTGAATATCGACCAGAAACGGCGCGATCCTTTTTAGCAGTGATGCGGTGACGAGTTGGTCGTTGACAAAAACGCGGTTCTTGCCTGATGCGGAAAGCTCGCGTCGGATTAGAATGTCTGACGTTTGAGCGCTCGGCGCCGCCCTTGCCGACGCGCGGGCTTCTGCAGTGGCGATGCCACTCTCGTCAAGAATTCGACTTAGTTCTTTATCAGCGGTTATCGAAAAAAGACCTTCGATGCGTGCGGTTTCCGCACCGTCTTTGATCAGGTCGGCTGAGACACGTTCGCCCGTCAGTGCGCCCAAACTGTCCACAATGATCGATTTGCCAGAGCCGGTTTCGCCGGTCAGCAGATTCAGACCGCTGCCGAATTCGACCTCGATTGCGTCGATCAACGCGATGTTTTTGATCTTCAACAGGCTCAGCATCGTGATCAGTTTTTCTTCGGGACAACACCTTCGCCCTTCAGCCATTTGCCGAGCGAAAATATCGCGTCGGGCGGAAATTGTTTTTCAAGATCGGCGGCGGCCCAATCGATCTTGCGGTTTTTTTTGTAAAAAAGAAGCTCGCCCATGTTGCCGGGTTTTACCGGCTGTACGCGGCCGGTGATGTAAAAGCCGGACGCGTCGTATTCATCGAGGGCGTAAACAGCCGCCAAAGCGCCGATGGAACGAATAGTAGTCGGCGTTGCGAATTCGGCGCGCCGCCGCTCGACATTAAGCGCGATGTTGAGCACAGGAATGGCTTCGGGCGAAGTGCGGTCGATGATGTTTGCGGCGCGAAATATTATGTTGAATAAATTGCCGGAAGAATTATTCGGCAGGTCGAAATAGCGAAGTGGATCAATCATCTTTTCCGAGCCGTCTGATACGGATCGCAAAGCCGTGAGAAAGGCAACAAAATTCAATTTCACAAGAAACATTTCGTCCTTGCCATGAAGGGCGCCGGTCTCGATCAATATAACCGGCGTGCCCCACGCCGAAAAATTATCGCCGAAGGCGGCCGCCGTAAATTCGTCCGGGTAACGGGCAATGTGACCGGGAATGAATTGGTTCAGCGCGCTGGTCATCAGCGCGGTGACGCGTTTGTTTCGCAGATGCCCTGAGCTCTCGGTTTTCGCGGCGTCACCGTAAACGACCAGAAACGAGATTGCGGCCTGCTTGCTCGTGCGGCCGGCGGTGGTTAGCGAATTTTGATTATGCAGATTGAAACCGATCTCGGGAGACCACGTATCGCGAAGACTTTTCAAAAGACGCGCCTCGGGCGTTACAAGATTTCGCGCATCGCGGTTGATGTCGAGGCCCTGCAGATTTCTTCGGATAAACAGTTCGGCACCGTCGGGGTTTAGCATCGGCACGGCGCGAATAGTCATGTCATTCTCAATCTTTTTGACCCATTCCTTATCGCGGTTCGCCTGCAGGACGGCGAACATATCGATGAGTGCCGATGTTGCCGTCGGCTCGTCACCGTGCATCTGCGACCAGAGAAAAACGCGTCGCGGCCCCTTGCCCCATTCGATTTGATAAATTTCACGATTCGCGAAAGAGCGGCCGACCTCGACGACGCTCACGCCTGCCTTCTTCAAGCCTTCGAGATAATTTTGCAGGTCGCGGTGCCGGACGTTCGACGGGAACTTGTTAGTGACGTGCTGCCGCTCCCATATCTCGGCCAGCTCGGCGGCGGTTTGTGCGTGGATTTTCATTGCGAATGCTGCGAACAGCAATATGAGGAGACCGGCCATTTTCATAGACATTAAGATAACCGCCGCGATGCGCAACTTCAAATAATGCAGGCAGATATTGGGACTGTTCGTAGTAAGCCTGGTACGAATGCACTTTGGTTGTTTTTCCCAATTTCTTTCGGGCTTTGCCCTTCTATTTGCGGAAAAGCTTGCTTTTCCGAGGCGCTTCGAAAAGTTTTTGCGGCTTTGCCGCCGATTCTGCTGCGGCGATCAGAAGGCGGCGGCAAGCCGCGAAGTCTTTTCGGGCGACGGCTCGGAGAAGCGCAGCTTCTCCGCAAATAGAGCGGCAAGCCGCAACGCTGATACTATCGGATGATTAAACTTATTACATCTTGCGCAAAACGGCTTCATACAATTGCTCGGTTTCGTCGATCATTCGCGTGAGGTCGAACATCGACGCGGCGCGTTTAACATTTTCCGCAGCGGCGCGTTCGCGCGTGTTTGCGTCTTCCAGCATTGTGGTCACGCAGTGGGCGAGGCCGACCGGGTCTTCGACGCCGGCGAGGCAGCCGTTGATGCCGAGAAGCTGTTTTGCTCCTTCCGTTTCGGTTGCGACGACGGGCGTGCCGCTGGCCATCGCTTCCAGGATCGCGAGGCCGAAGCTTTCCGAACGCGACGGCGACACGAAAACATCAGTGGCGGCGAAAAACGGCCGCGTGTCTTCCAGCCAATCGAGCCAAAGGAAACGGTCTTCGATCTCTAACACCTTAACGAGCCGTTTCAACTCGCGGCGAAATATCTTCTCAAGAGTGTTGTCCACGCCGACCACGACGAAGCGGCATTCGGGCAGGGCCTTCACGATCTCTGCGGCGGCGAGAACAAATTCACGCTGCCCTTTTAGTTCTTTCAACTCGCCGAGCGTTCCGACGAGCGGCACGTCAAAAGGAATATTGTGCAGAAAGCGAAACTCCTGCCCGAGTTTTTCCCGTTCGCCAATTTTTCGGAGAGCAGTGTCGAGGCCGTTGTAGATCACGGAAATCTTCTCGTTCGCAAATGTCGCCTTGAGCGAGAGGGCGACCGCATCGGAAACCGCTATTGCACGCTCCAGATTCTTCAGCGCGAAACGATTAAACGGTTTGAGCGGAAAAAGCACGTGCCGCGTCAGCACGAACTTTGCCGGCGATGCGAGACATGCGATGCTTGCGGGAATATAATCGCGTGCGACATGTGCATGCACGATCTCTATCTTGTTCTCGCTTACGAAATCCGCGATCCGCATCGCGCTCAAAATGCCGAACGAATTGCGGATCGAAACCTGAAATACTTTTTCCGCCGGCAAAAAATCCAACCGCCCCTTCCACATGCACCTCGGCCTTACTGCCGCAAAAACATCGTGCCCGCGCTCAGCCAAAGCCCGCGTCAGATCAACAAAATGCCGCTCCCCGCCCCCAAACATCCGAGCCGAAGAAATATGCAAGATCCGCATTTCTCAAAGATTATACACACCCGGGCAGAAACGCGAGTGTAAACGAGCGTGCACGAACAACGTAGTCTATGCACGCTCGTTCACACTCGTGTTTCTGAAAAAAAGGCACGCCCCATTCGAAGCGTGCCAATTGGTCTGAACCATCATCCTTCCTAAAAGTTAAACCTTACACCAAGCTGCAGTTGGAAGACCTGACTTCCAGGATTCACGTTTGCCAGAATGATTTGGTTCGTGGCCGGGTCGCGAAGCTGCAAGAAATTTGGGTTGGATCCCGGGCCGCTGCTGAGTCCGCACAGCGTAGATGTCGAAGCGCAAAACTGACCAGCACTTCCAAAAGCCGTGGCACTCGACGGTGCCGCCGAGGAGCCGACCAAAAGGTTCGGCCGGTTCAGTATGTTAAAGAACTCTGACGAAATAACGAGACGTTTTCTCTCATCGAAATTGAACGTCTTTTGGACACGGATGTCCATATCGAAAATTCCTTTATTTCTGAAAGCATTTCGAAGAATTGGCTGGCCGGGTCCGGCGAGCGGACGGTCGTTGTTCGTACCGTCCCCATTAGCGTCGGCTCCGATTGTCGCGTTGAACGGCAAACCGGAACGAAGTCTCACGGCGCTTGAAACTTCGAAGTCCCATGGCAAGAAAAATATTGGATTCGCCATGAATTGGTGCCTGCGGTCCAATCGGCCGTAATTGTATTCGTGGCTCAGATTGTACGGTTCGGAATAACCAACGCCTTCCTGACGCTCATTGTCATCGTCAGTTAAGAGCCTCGACAATGTGTAGTAAGTATTTAGTTGTCCCCATTTACGCACCAAGCGAGTCCTGAAAGTCAGCGCCTGATAGAGCGATTTGCCCGTCGATTCATGTACGCCTACGGAACCAAGTGCGAACCCTTGCTGTTCCTGTGTTGGACGCCGGCGCGTTGCACAAGGCGTGGGGCTAACGCCAACCGACGGACACGCCGCAGTCGGCAGTGATGCAGGCAAGCCGGCTGGTGCCGAAGTTGCAATTATAGTACGGTTCGCAGCGAGCAAGGCACTGATGATCCCGTTGTTCACGAACGTTTGGTAATTCGCCGGTGTGTTTCGGGCCTGCAGGAAATCGACGTATTGCTGGGCTGTTAATGGTCCCGGCAGATTTACATCGCGGAATCTGCCGATCCGGTGAGTCGAAACGTTTGCGTAATCAACGCCGACAACGAAGCCCCGGAAAAGTTCGTGCTCAAAGGCTCCTCCGAACTGAACCGACCGCGGATTCTTGTAGTCCTCAGCCTGCCCAATAACCTGAGCGCCTACGAACGGACTCGGATTCAATCCGAGAGCCGCTGCAATCGAGGCAATATTTGTGTTTGTTAAGATTGGGAGAGAACTGAGCTGCGAAGCATTGAGATCGATACCGACGATCGCGAATTGACGATAAAGCGTGTTCGGCGTACATCGCGCGATCTGATCCGCCGTGCCGACGGGATTGCAGCCCGTTATTGTTCGATATGAAGTACCGGCAGGTGTATTTAGGAACGCATTGAAATTCGCTTGAGTAAATCCTGAGAACGGGAGGCGCGTACTTACATCGGCCGGCGGATTGCGAAACGTCTGCGTTGCCGGCGCAAACCAGATCAATGGCGTGCGCGCGTAGTAGATGCCGCTATAGCCGCGAATGACGGTCCGGCCATTACCTTTAGGATCATATGCGAAACCGAGTCTCGGTCCCCATTGAACACCGCTGTCGGCAATTTGTCCGGGTTCAAAACCTGAATTGCGAATCGGGAAAATTGTATTTCTAACTATGTCAGCGATCTGCGTGTTGGACGTGTTCGGTGTCGGGTTGAATTGAATTTCAGCGCGCAAGCCGTAGTTGATCGACAACTTCGGACTGATCCGCCAGTTGTCCTGAAAGAAGCCAGCTAATTCCTGCGCATGGAACGACGTTTCCAGGTTACCTATCTGCTTTTGATAGAAAACGCTGCTGCTTGTGCTGTCAAATCTTCCAAGAAACGAGTTGGTTCCGCTGGGGACATTCGATAGCACCTGCAAAATGTCGCGTACGGCGCACGAGGCCGCACTTATACAAGTTCCGCCAAGGCTGGCGTTGTACTGACCAAACTGGTTAAAGCCAAAGGTTTGGCCGGTATAAATGTGGCTGAACTCGCCACCAAATTTGAACGTGTGGTTTCCGTATATCAGTGTAAAAGAATCTGCAGCTTGATATCGGTCGTCAAACTGCCGGTTAGGCAAGAATGACGAGGTATCTGACCCGCCTGCGCCGTACGTAGCGAAACTCGTCAGTATTTGGGGAACCTCTGAATTGGACAGCCTGGGACGTACTTCTCTGGCATATTGGAAACGGAACTCATTTACGTAATTAGGACCAAAGTTGCTGACCAATTGGCCAACAAGAATTCTGGTGCGGTCCTGCTCCGTTCCGTTCGTCGAAAACGCCTGCCTGGTTGTGGGATCAACCGATGTCTCGCCTCTAGATGCTGCGTTTAAAGCGTTGTTCCGGCTCATGCTGCCACGGACATTGAACGAATGATTCTCGTTGATCGTCCAATCCGCGCGTATGAGACCGGCCCAAGCATCATTAGTCTGCTGATATGGTTGCTGTTCAGCCTGATAAAAGCCAAACACGGCCTGCTGTGCAGGAGTGAGCGTGAGGAAACCTGGCGGAAAATTATTCGGAAATGCAAATACGATTTGCCGGGGTGCACGGAAACGCTGTTGTTCATAAGAACCAAAAAAGAAGAACTTTTCTTTTACGATCGGTCCACCGAACGAGCCGCCAAACTGATGCTGCGTAGGTGCCAAAGTTGGTTCGAGCCCAAGCGGATCAAGTCTTTGTGTTTGCAGGGCATCCGTGAATTCGTTACCACGTGCAAGACCGCTTGGCCGATATAGCCAAAATGCGGAGCCGGAAAAGTCGTTCGTACCTGATTTTGTGATTGCGTTTACTATACCGCCGGTCGACCGTCCATATTCGGCTGAATAACCAGTAGCGACGACCTGGAACTCCTTGATCGATTCCTGGGGAATAGTAAACGCCAGATTCGAACGTTCTCCGCCGCGAATGCCGCCAAAAAAGGGTTGATTGTAATCGACGCCGTCAACATTTATGTTCGTGTTGATTCCTTTTTGTCCTGCCAACGAGATTTGGCCTCGCGACGGGTCCACTTGGGCCGTTGGCGTCAGCGTAACAAAATCCTGAAAACGTCGGCCGTTTATAGGAAGATTTTGAATTGCTGTCGAGCTTATGACCGCATCCGAATTGGATTGTGTTGACTGCACACCCTCTGCCGTTACTTCAACAACTTCAGAAACTTGGCTAGCTCCTAACTGAAAGTTTGCAGTTGTTACTCGTCCCACCTGCACTTCGACATCGAGTGTCTTATCCGCAAAACTACCGCTGCTAACGGTGACGGTATATTGGCCGGGCTCGAGCAAAGTAAGCGTATAAAGGCCGTCCTCATTAGACGTTACGGTTTTTTCCGTTGCCTTCGATTTGTTTTCAACCTTTACAGTGGCGTTGGGCACGACGGCTCCAGTTGTATCCGTAACGACACCCGTAATTGAACCGCTTGGTTGGGCGATCGCGGTGATCGCAGCCAAAAGAGTAAACACTATACCAACGAGACATGTTTTGACGAAATTTTTAGTCATTTATTTGGCCTCTTTGTCTTATTTGTAATCTAAAATTGCGTTCAGCCTATCAGAATTTCGGAGAATTTGGATTATTATTCCCTTTTTCGGATGGCCGGGCAAACTTGTTGTGCCGGTTTTACCAACCTCTGTTTCCGAAATCTCTGTGCCGTGATATTAAGTCGTGTGTTTACTTGCTTTGGGCGCACCGTAAAACTATGCCCTGGTTAAAGGTAAGTTCTTCACTCCCAAAAAGCAATAAATTCGTCTTATTTAAGGCAAATCGGGTTCCTCATCCCGCCTTTTTTTCTGCCGGAAATTGTCAGAATAGCTCCGGAACGTTAAATCCAAGTTACTATTTGGAAATTATTTGTCAACCCGCGGCTTCACAACATCATCGAATGTCCGCAAACGCTTGTTATTGGAATAATTTAAGGCTAAAATCCTTGAATTTGCATAATGTAGCCGATTGTACAAAATGAAACTTGACTTTTTTGTAATTTTACCTTAGATTTGTCTCGCACATCGGAAAATAGGCGTTGTGTATTTATATGGTACGATTGTTAAGGGGGATATAGATGGCACAAATAGAGTATGCTACTTCATCATACAAATCGCCATTGCACCATCGCATACTTGCGAATATGCCTGTAAAGGCAAGCTGGATAGACGAAGAGAGCGGAAAGAGAATAAACGTCCTGGGAACGACCGAAAACATTGGTGAAAGCAGTGCCTTGGTCAACCTGGAGGTGTTGCCTCCGGTTGGGAGCGAGGTAAAGCTTCGCATTCTGGAGGACGAAAAGACCGTGATCGAAGTTTCGACAAAGGTTATCCGCGTCGAACGCGACCCCAGCAAACCGCTGGCGGCTCTTACTATTCTTGCAAATCTCAAGAAATGGAAGGAGACGGCGATGGAAGCAGCCCAGAAATGGGTAACGCGGCATTGGCAGCTGAACTACGAAGAGGAATGGGTGAATTAAAACCATTCCGGCTTTGGTATTATAATTGGGCGGAGATGAAAGTCTCCGCTTTTTTGTTTTGAGTCTTCGTTTGAAGTTCCAACTTTAGCTCATACGGGCAGAAACGCGAGGGAGCGTGCGCTGACAATGGAAAATGTAAAATTCAGAATGTAAAATCGGAAATCCAATTTTGCATTTTCCATTTTCAATTTTCACATTGCCGTTGCACGCTCCTCTCACACTTGCGTTTCTGCTTAAGCTTCGTGAAGGCGAGACTCCAAACAACTATCATCGTTTACCGGGCATCATTTTAAGCAATGAAAAGAGCAGTTTTATTTTTAGGCATACTTTCGCTTTCGACTTTCGTTTTCGCGCAAGAGAAACCGATCTCGCAGGCTGAGTATGTAAAGATGCTCTATACGCTGGAAAAGAATTTCGGCAAAAAGGATGAGGTCGTTGCCGCGTTAAGGACACGCGGCATCGATTTTGTTGTTACGGACGGGCTGCGTTCGCTGACTCGTTCGAAAGGAAAGAATGACGACGAGCTTAAACGCGCCTTTGAAGAGGCCGGCCGGCGTCGCACGACCGGCGTGACTGCAAAGCCGCTGTCGGAAGCGGAAGCTGCCGACATCATCGCAAAAACGCGCTCGAAAACGCTCGAAGCCGTCGCGGAAATGCCCGATTTCGTTGTCAAGCAGCAGATACAGCGCTCGGCCGCCTACGCCGGAACGGGAAATTTTCGCAACCTCGACCGTCTTGTCGTCGCCGTCAGCTATCGCGCATCCGGCCATGAAGAATATAAGGTTTTGTCGCTGAACGGCGTGATCCAGAACAATCCACAGCCGAAGAGCAGCTACGAAGAAGCGGGCGGCACGAGCTCGACCGGCGAATTCGTCACCGTATTGGCGACCGTTTTCAAGCCGGAGAGCGATACGAAATTCAATTACGTCGATACGGATGAGATTCGCGGGCGAAAGGCGCTGATGTTCGATTTCGACATTGAGAAGGAAAAGGCGCGGCAGCAGATCACTTCTTCGGCCGCGACCACCGTTTCGACCACGGCCGGAATGCGCGGGCGTTTGTGGATAGACCGCGAGACGTTTCGCGTCCTCCGCATCGACAGCGAAGCGACGGAAATTCCCGAAACTTTTCCGGTGCGTTCCGCCAAGCGGTTGATCGACTACGAATGGGCCTCGATCGCGGGCGAAAAATATCTGCTGCCGCTCGTGTCGGACGTCCGCCTCACGCACCGCGAAAGCAAAGCGGTTTTCGAGACGCGCAATCTAATTCGATTTAAGGATTATCAGAAATACGGAACCGACGTGACGATCGTCGAAGAAGATGACGTGCCGCCGGAAGAGAAGCCGTAGTTTGCGGAAGCCCGCGCGTAAGCAAGGGCGATACGGTCGACTTCCTGATTTCGCCCTTGCTTACGCGCGGACTTTCGCAAAATGAGAAACTCTTTCCACGGATTAACGCTTCCGCTGATTTGTATTGTCCTCTCTCTTTCGGCGTTCGCTCAAGATAAGCCGCCCATAGAAGAAAACAAAAAAGAGGCCCGCTTGGTAGAACTCATCACTCTCGACAACACGATCAAACTAGACATCCGCTACGCCACCGAGAACAATTTCATGGGGCGAAAGGTTTATCCCGATGCACGAGCATTTTTGCAGAAGCCGGCGGCGAAAGCTCTTCTCCGAATTCACAAGAAGTTGAAGAAGCAGGGTCTGGGACTGGTGATCTATGACGGCTATCGGCCGTGGTCGATAACGAAGCTGTTTTGGGACACGGTCGCGCCGGAAAAGCGCATGTTCGTGGCCGATCCGGCGAAGGGCTCGAAGCACAACCGCGGCTGCGCCGTCGATCTCGGCATCTTTGATCTAAAGACCGGCGCCATTTTGCCGATGCCGTCAGCATATGACGAGTTCAGCGAGCGCGCCTCGCCAACCTATACCGGCGGCACCGAAGACGAGCGCCGCAACCGCGACCTGCTCCGCAAGCTAATGGAAGCCGAAGGTTTCATCGTCAACGAAAACGAATGGTGGCACTTCGATTATAAGAATTGGGAGAAATATGCGATCTACGACATCTCGTTCGCAGAGGCCGAAAAAATGCAGAAGCCCGCACGTAAGTAAGGGCGGTATGACGCTGCACGTGAAGACAAATGGTTTTTTTGCGTTTGCATTTACTCTGCGACCTTTGCCTTTCCGGCTTCGATCTGCAGCACGACTTTTACGTCATCACTAAGTGCCGGAATGCCGCTCGGCAGGTTGTTGCCGTAGTTGACGCCGAAGTCGCGGCGGTTGATGACCGTTTCGCCGGCGATGCCCATTTTCATTCCGGTCCGCTCGGTCGCCGACAGCCAGCCTGAGATCTCGAACGGGATCGCAACCTGTTTGGTCACGCCCTTCATCGTTAAGTCGCCGGTGACGATCCAGCCTTTTCCTTTCTTCTCAACCTTCGTGCTTTTAAACGTCATTTCGGGGAACTTTTCGACCTCGAAAAAATCTGCGCGGCGAAGATGGTTATCGCGATCCTCAACGCCGGTATCGACGCTGGTCATCATCGCCTTGAAATTGACGCTCGATTTCGCAACATCCTTTGCATCGAAATTTACCTCGCCAGTAAAATCGCGAAAAAATCCTGGAACCTCGATCAAGCCCATGTGCCGAACCTTAAACCCGATAAAGCTGTGCGCCTTATCGAAATTGTAAACGCCGGATTCGCCCGTTTCCGCAGCGCCGCCGTTAACCGAGAATCGTTCTCCAAACGAACGATTCTCGGCCGTTACGCCGCCGGTCCAAAACCCAAACACGGCAAAAACCGCGATGGAAAATCCGAAAATTGCCTTTTTCATATTTACATCTCCTCAAAAATTATTTCGAAAGTTTATAGATGCCGACGACGCGAGATTCAATTGCCGCCGGCAGAAAAATTTCTCGCCAACTGTTTCGTTCAAGAATTTATTAACGCGCTCTGCTAATATACCGCATTATGAATCGACCCGAAAAATCAGAATACGGTGAATATTACCAGCAGTACATCTTGCAGGTTGAGGATGAAAATATTCCGAGCCTTCTTGCAAAACAGCCGGATGAATTGAAGGCGTTGTTTGCGCCTGTGACGGAAGAGCGCGGCACGTTTGCTTACGACGAAGGCAAATGGACGGTCAAAGAAGTGTTGAGCCACCTGATCGACGGCGAGCGCATTTTTGCATATCGTATGCTCCGGATTTCGCGCGGCGACGAAACGCCGATCGAAGGCTTCGAGCAGGAGGGATACATTGAAAACTCCAACGCCAACAACCGCTCGTTTGCCGAGCTGCTCGATGAATTCGACCTCCAGCGGCGCTCGAATCTGCATCTGATAAACAATCTCTCCGACGAAGCAACGCGCCGCATGGGAACCGCCAGCGGCTTCCCCATTTCCGTCCGCGCCCTTGCCTACATCTGCGCCGGCCACGTGCGCCATCATGAGCGTATTTTACAGGAGCGATATTTGGTAAAATAAGAGTGGTGAACAGCGATATCGAATCATTAAAAGCGATTGCTGCTGGTTTTAAGCGGGCCGGCGACCGGCTGGAGAAACTTCGCATTAAGGACATCCGGGAAAGCAACACCGCGACGGCATTGCAGTCGTTCAATTTAGCTTTCAAGACCGCGATAAAAAGCGGGATGATAAAAGAAACGTTCCCACTCACCAAAGCACAGCGAAGACTATTCGGAGTCGACGTATGATCGACCTCATACGGGAAGCAGCTTCCATTCAAGAATTCATCGAGTCCAAAAAGTGGGATTTCTTTTTTATCGGAGGAGTTTCGGTTCAAGTTTGGGGCCAGCCCCGACTTACGCAGGACATAGATTTGACAATATTCACAAATCTTAAAAACGAGCCTGAATATATCTCGGCCTTCCTTTCCCGCTACAAGCCAAAGTTTTCGGATGCGGCTGAGTATGCGTTGTTGCATCGGGTTTTACCAATGTTCACGAATGAGGGCATTGGTATTGACGTCACTCTTGGTGGATTGAGCGATACCAGTGAAGCTCTAACGCGATCTTCTTATCAGCCGTTTGCCGGCGGAATCGATCTGCGCATCTGCTCGGCCGATGACCTGATAATCATGAAGACTGTGGCAGCAAGGGATAGAGACTGGATCGATGTTGAATCGGTGATCATAAGACAAAGAAAACTGGATTGGGTATATATTTTTTCAACACTTCAGGGCCTTACGGACGACGACGAGATTCCGCCAAAAATCGAACATTTAAAGTTGCTTAAATCTCGATTCTATAAAAAGTGAATTGTTTCGACGCGGTAATTATCGGCGGCGGCGCGGCTGGGTTGTTCTGTGCCATCGAGGCCGGAAAGCGCGGCAGGCGGACGCTGGTGATAGAACACAACGCTGAGGTGGGCCGCAAGATCATCATCTCAGGCGGCGGCCGTTGCAATTTTACAAACCTTCACACATCGCCGGAAAATTTCATCTCGCAAAATCCGCACTTTGCCAAATCTGCTCTGTCCCGTTACACGCCGCGCGATCTCGTCGAGCTTGTGAAGCAGCACGGCATCGATTTTTACGAAAAGAAGCTCGGCCAGCTTTTCTGTTGTGAGCGCTCGCGGCAAATTGTCGACATGCTGCTCGCGGAATGCCGCACAGCAAAAGTGAAGATCGTAACGAATTGCTCGGTAGTCTCGGTTCGGAAGGATGAACGGTTTGCCGTTGAAACCTCGCACGGAAAATTCGAATGCGAAAATCTTGTGATCGCCAGCGGCGGGCTTTCGTTTCCGAAGATCGGCGCGACGAATTTCGGGTATAAAGTTGCACGGCAGTTTGGCTTGAAGGTTGTGCAAACTCGGCCGTCCTTAGTCGCCCTGGTTGCCGCGGACCGGGAGCGTTTTCCGGCCCTTGCCGGTGTTTCGATCGATGCGAGTGTGACGGCGAACGGCCGTACATTTCGCGAGAATATACTTTTCACACATCGCGGTCTTTCGGGTCCCGCGGTATTGCAGGCGTCGAATTACAGGCAGCCTGAAAAGCCATTGGCGATAGACTTGATGCCCGAAACGGATGCACGTAATTTGCTGATCGAAAATCACGACAGTAGAAAAAAGCTCGGCAATTTTCTTGCGGAACATCTGCCGGAAAAAGTAGTGTCGTTGATCGTTGAAAGATCGCTGGCGGAACAGCCGATGAACCAAATCGGGAAGGCGAAACTTGTATCAACCGGCGAACTGCTCAACAACTGGCAACAAAAATTCATCGACACCGAAGGCTGGCACAAGGCCGAGGTAACGCTCGGCGGCGTTTCGACGGAAGAGCTTTCGTCGAAAACGATGGAAGCTAAACGCGCATCCGGCTTGTATTTTATCGGCGAGGTCGTGGACGTTACCGGCTGGCTCGGCGGTTACAATTTTCAGTGGGCGTGGGCGTCCGGCTTTGCGGCTGGCAATGCGGTCTAGCTTTTGCGAAACTCGTCAATGTCCAGCCCGAATGCTTCCCTAACGTGCCCTTCCTGGGCGGCCGTGACGTTCTTTAAATTTTCCAGTCGTCGTTGGGTTTTTCTGATGTGTGTTTTCGCGCGCTCGGCCATGTGTTTCAGCAGATCGCGCCCCTCAGCCGTCTGGGTTTCAACCTTTTGGTAAAGCTCGAACCGCTCTGAGGTTTCGGACGTCGTCTTTTCTACCTCAAGCTCCGAAAATCTTCTTCGCATTTGAGCGATCTGCCGAATGGCTCGCACAAGCTGGTCGCCAACCGTGCCGCCGGTCACGGCTTCGGGGCTGATATGAAGGTCTGCGGCGAGCTTGGTTAGTTTCGATTGATCGCCTGCCGAGTAAGCTGCATTCAGTTCGGCCATCAGTTCGTGCCGACGCTCTTTTTCTTCGCTGTCCAGCACAAGATCGGGATGAATGATGCGGGCGAGATCGTGATAGGCTTTGCGTGTCTCGGCGGTCGGCTGCCATTTTTCCGAAGCGTGCTTTTCGGTCTCGGCGGCGCGTGCGGCGGATTCTTCCGCCTGCCGTCTCAATTCTTCAACACGTTTCTTGATCTCTTCGTCATCCGGCACGAGCTTCAATTCTTCCTCGGCGATCTGCGCGTCGATCTCGTCCTGCTCGGCGTAGAGCCGCCCGACCTCCATCGTGTAACGCGCCTCAAAACGTTCAAGCGCCGCACGCAGGTCCGCCATTGCCTCCTCGCGGTCAGCAAGGCGGTCTGCAAGCCGCTCGACCATGCGGCGCTTCTTTTCAAGCTCGATCTCTTCGGGTTTTTGATCCATTACAGATATTTCACCGCCGAGATGTAGCGATGCTGAGTATTTTTAACCGCAGATAACACAGATGACCTGATAAAAATGATTCCTGCAATTTTATTTTATCTGCGCCATCCGCGTGATCTGCGGTTAAAATTCGTTCACCTTCTCGGCTCCTCCGTGCCCCTGCGGTGGGGATCAGGAATAAAAATTCATCGGTCGCGCGAGCAGTGCGAAGGGGTCTTCGACGTTCAGGGCTTCGCGGACGTAGAAGGGCTCGCCGGCTGCAACTCCGATGAGCGAACCGAAATAACGCGAGCGGTTTGCGAGTTGATCGAGGTAATCCTTGCCGGTCAGCATTGTTTCCGGCTCAGTAGAATCGGGATCGTAAAATTGCGAGCGGTGCGCCGCGATGGCATCCATCTTTGCATCGAGAAACTTCGAAATATCGACGACGAACGACGGCACGACCCGCCGCGAAAAGACATTGTGCGCCACGATCGGCGGTTTAATTCTTTCTTCACCCGTCTCGAAATCGTAGTTCCGCATCGCCGCCAGCCGCGAGCATTCGCGCACAAGCTCGGCGATGTGGTCGTGGTCGGGATGGGAATCGTCAGCCTGATGCGTCAGCACAAGGCGCGGCTTCAGACGCCGAAATGCGCGAACCATTTCACGCCGCGCGGCTTCATCGACAAAAACGTGCCCGTCTGCGAGACCGAGATTTTCGCGCGCGTCGAGCCGCAAGATTTTCGCGGCATCTTCGGCCTCCCTGGCACGGCCTTCGACCGTGCCGCGCGTTCCCATCTCGCCGCGCGTTACGTCAAGCGCGCCCGTTCGGTAGCCTAGATCCTTCAGCTTTAGCATCGTGCCGCCGACAGAAAGCTCCATGTCGTCCGGGTGCGCAAAAACCGCGAGTAAATCAACCGTGCTCATAGCTCGAATTTACCACAAGGCAGTTTGAAACAGGATGCACGCGACAGACGGATTTTCTTCAAACGTCAATTGTCCTGTTAATCCTGCTAAAATCTTGTTATGCAATTAACGATTCTCGGTTCCGGCACGACCATTCCGCAGCCAAAACGCTCGAGCTCGGGCTACTGGCTCGAAGCGTCGGGCGGTACCGTGCTGCTCGATTGTTCGGCGTCGGCAATTCACAGAATTTTGGAAGAAGATTTGGATTGGGTGAATCTCGACTCCGTCTGGATCTCTCATTTTCACCTTGACCATTGCGGCGGGCTGGCGCCATTTCTTGCAGGGACGAAGCACGCTCCGCAGATGAAGAAGCGGGAAAAGCCGCTTTGGATATTCGGGCCGAAAGGTTTGGAGGAGTTGATCAAAAAGTTCGACGCGGTAAACAACTACAAGCTTTTCGAACAGCCCTTTCCACTAGAAATTGTAGAGGTCGAACTGCTCGAAGAATTTGAGATCGTGACCGGTTTAAAAGCCGTCGCGATGTCAACACCGCACACCGACGAAAGCCATGCGATCCATCTCCGTGAGGCTGACGACAGCACGCTCGTCTATACGGCCGACACCGGCTTTACAAACCTGCTCGCCGCTTTCGCTCGCAAGGTCGATCTGCTTGTGATCGAGGCTTCCTACGTGAAAGCCAAGCCGGTCGAAATTCATCTCGAACTCGCAGAGGCGATGCACATCATCCGCAAGGCCGAACCGGAGCGAGCGGTGCTGACGCATCTTTATCCTGAATGGGACGACGTCGATTTTGAAGAAGAGGTCGCGAAATTTTCGCCGCCGTGCGACGTGATCGAGGCGTTCGACGGATTGCGAATCTCGATTTGAAACAGCTATCAGAAAAAGCAATATCGTTAAGCAAGCGGTCTTTGACCGCGACCGTTCTTAAATGGGTCGCGGTCAAAAACCGCTCGCTTAACAATAACGGAGATTCAGATCCGGCGCGGTCAAAGACCGCTCGCTTAACGATAACGGAAATTCAGTCCGGTCGCGGTAATGACCGCTCGTTAACGATAACGGAAATTCAGTTTCGGAAGATCAATTAGAGAGATTCCGCTTTGCCATGGCCATCAGCTCGTCGGGCATCCATTTTTCGAGTACCTTTTCTTCGGCTTCGGCGATGGATTTGCCGCGGTTGCGCCATTCCTTTGCCGGATCGTCTTCACGAAGCGATTCTTTGGGGTAATTTTCAATCTGTTCGAGACTTATGACAATTCCGAGCGCAACGTCCTCCCAATCTTCATTGTGAATGCCGCGCAGCACGACCGGAAGCCCGGCCGTCCAGTCTTCCTCGGGCGCGACGTTGTCATACTCAGGAATGGTTAGATAAGCGGTCGCCGGAAACGCCTTGCCGCTAAATTCGCCGACAAGCTGCTTCCTAAGATCGGCGTACGCGCCGCTCGGGTTGGCCTTGCGGATTTCCAAAGCACGGTTGAAAATGTCTGTAACGGTCGGTCGGTCGGCCATAAACCACTAAATTACACGGATTGAATTTTTAACGCAAAGACGCCAAGGTGCAAGGTCGCAAACATCAAGAATCTCATCACCTCCGCGACTTGGCGTCTTTGCGTTAAAATCTTCTCAATATTATTTACTGGCACCGACGTCTTGGCAGAGGCCTGACCGTCAGGGAGGGCTTTCTTGTCGTTGCGACTCTAGCCCTCCCTGACGGTCAGGCTTCTGCCAACTTTTGCTTGTCTAATCTCATCTCAGGGATTAGTCTGAAAATAACCGTATGCGAATTATCCCAGCCATTTTATTCGTGCTTTTTTCGTCCGCTTTGGTTTTTGCGCAGAACGAACAGGCACCGATCGTCGAAAAAACATTCGATTATAAAGATTGGGTTTATAAAAATATTCAAACTGGCAACGACGTAAACCTTCGCAAATTTACGAACGACAAAAAGCTTGTAATGGTTGTCTATTGGGCGCCGTGGTGCCCAAACTGGAAATACGACGCCGCTTTTGTGCAGGGCCTTTATGAAAAGTACAAAGGCACCGGCTTCGACGTGATCGGCGTCGGCGAATATGACACGATCGATAAAATGAAGGCGCACATAAAGGATTACAAGCTCACCTTCACGAACGTTTACGAATCCACTGCAACGGCCGACCGCGAAAAGACCGTCCATTTCACTCAGCGACGCGAAGCGGGCGACACGCGAAAATGGGGCTCGCCGTGGTATGTGTTTCTGGAAGTATCGAAACTCGAACCCGAAGGACAGATCGTGATGGCGAAAACGGTTCCGGTCATAAACGGCGAGATGATCCGACCGGACGCGGAGAAGTTCATCCGGCAAAAGCTCGGTGTATCGGGAAACGGGGCAAATTCAGCGTTAACGGAGAAGGGCAAGATCGAAGCCTGCGAGCCTGACAAGAAAATTGCCGACCTAAAGAAACCGTAAGCCGGACAAGCCCCTCTCTAAATCATTTTACGATTCGCGTAACTTTCCCGTTGTAGAAATAAAGAGACCTGTTTCCGGGATAGGTCCAAACTTCCTTCGTTCCGTTCGAGGTCGTCGAGACTCGCTTGTTGCTTGGAGCTCCCCAAGTGCTCTGCAAAACCTCGTCTGTGGTCATTCCCATTGCGACATCACGTTTGGCGTTCGCTGTGTTTTGAATCTCAGGCGAGACCGGTTGGCTCCCAGTCGATACCGGGATGGATCTTGTGGTCGAGGCGGGCGGACGCGAGGATGAAGTGTTGCTGCCCTCTGGCAACGGGCCCGGAAGCACGGCCAAAGTTTCGTTCAGCTTTAGAGCGACCTGTCTGAGCGGATCTTTGGCGGCGACGAAACGACCGGCGATGGCACTGTCTTCCGCCTGAGCGGAAAGCGTACTTATTCCCCGAATTCTTGCAACATAAGCCGAGAGCTGTGGTTTCGTTTTGAAATCTGTTTCGAGAGCCACAAGCCCGTCACCCAAGCCCCGAATCGCCGCGATCAGCTTCTTTTTGTTAGCCTCATTGGCGTCGACCGCCTCTTTTTTAAGCCTGCGTGCGGCGGCATCTTTATCTGCATTTTCTATCGCAATCGCAATCGGCCCCATCTTATCAACGAAGACGTTGACGTTGTAAAGCTGATTGGAAACCTGCAGTTTTGCGACTCCGACCACGGGATTTACCGCTGCGGGCGCGGGTCGGGGAGTCGCCCGGGGGGCCGGCCGCTTTTTCTGGGCCGCAGCCGTGGAAAGAGCCAACAAAAAAATCGAAAGAAATGTTAACAACTGCACTGTTTTCATCGTCGTCCCCGCCTGTTCAATATATGCTAAACATTTTATCATAAACGTATGCGGGGAAGATTGTTGGAGGTTCGCCGTCTTGGCAGGGTTGCCTATTCTCACGCGCTCGTCCTTCAGAAAGAACTTGAAGCGGAGGTGATCGCCGAGCGCGAGAAGGGCTATCTTTTGCTCCTCGAACACCCGCACGTTTTCACCATTGGCCGCCGTTCGAAGGAAAATGGCGTGCTCGCGACCGCTGAATTACTCAAAACTCTCGGCGTCGAGGTTTTCGAGACAGATCGGGGCGGCAAGGTGACGTATCACGGCCTCGGGCAGATCGTCGGCTATCCGATCACTTCGCTCTCGCCCGACCGCGAGGACGTTCACAAGTATGTTCGCGATGTCGAGGAAGTGCTGATCCGAACGCTGGCCGACTTTGGCATCGAGGCATTTCGGATCGAAAGCCTGACCGGCGTCCACACCGCCGAGGGCAAGATCGCGGCGATCGGCGTGCACATAAAACGCTGGGTCACCACGCATGGTTTTGCACTGAACATTAATACTGATCTCAGCTATTACAATTGGATCATCGCGTGCGAGGGCGAGCCGGTTACGTCAATGGAACGCATCCTCGGCCGCGAGGTTGAAATGAGCGAGGTCGAAGACCGTTTGGAAGCTAATTTCAGAGACGTGTTCGAGTTTCCTAAGGGCGGAAACGCGAGGGTAAGCGAACATGCAAAAGCAAATCACAACCGTTTAGCAAGCGGTCTATGACCGCGTGTTGGCTGGATTCCGTCGCGGTCAAAGACAGCGTGCTAAACGATACGAGTTTTGTTCTTAGAGGCATTATGAAAAATCCGATTATTGTATTCACGATTTTTTCCCTATTTCTTTTTACAGCCTGCGGGCCGGCGGCTGACGGCAACAGGATGAACCGCGTGGATAATGTCAGCAACGCCAGTGTTGCCGCACCGCTGACACTTGTTGACACGCCGCAGCGGATAAAAGACATGATCGCGGCGCGTGGGCAACAGGACATCGCATCGCCGACGCTGCGGATCGCCGCGCCGGCTCAAGGCGCAATCGTCGCAAGCTCGACCGTGCAGGTGCGGCTCGATTTATCCGGCGATTTGAAAGGCTACAAGCCGATGATGGACCCGGAGACAAAGATGGGAAATCACATCCACGTCATTCTCGACAATCAGCCATACGAGGCGTATTACAATCTCGACGGCGGGCCGTTCGAACTTCGGAACGTCGCGGACGGAGAGCACACGCTCCGCGTTTTCGCCTCGCGGCCGTGGCACGAGAGCTACAAAAACGAAGGCTCGTTCCAGATGGTGCGATTCACTGTAAAAAACGGCGGTGCCGACGCGAGCAAGCCTGCGACGACAAACAGCGGCCAGCAAATGTCGAACGCGGACGGAAACGCGAGTGTGAACGAGCATGCAAATGCGAAACCAGCAACAACGCCCGAAGGCAAAGCGATGCCGTCCTCAACCGCCGGAGCCGTCGATGCGAAACGCCCGCTGCTTACGTACAGCCGCCCGAAAGGCGAATATAAGGGCGTCGAGGCTGACCCGATAATGATCGATTTCTGGCTGGCGAATGCGAAGCTGACCGGCGACGGCGGCGAATACCGCGTGCGTTATTCCGTCGATGGCGGCGGGGCGAAGTTCATTGATCGCTGGGCACCGATCTGGCTGCAAGGCTGGGCAGCGGGCAAGCACAGCGTAAAACTCGATCTTGTCGATAAAGACGGAAACGTTGTCGATAACGGCGGATACAACTCGACGACGCGGGAGATCACCGTCGTGAAGTAAAACAGAGCGCGGACACTCTTGTCCGCATCGCCGGTTCCTCCGGCGAAAAGTTTACGGCTAATCGAAGTCTTCGGATTTTCTGTGCCTGTTCGCGTCGAAACGACGCTCATGCGGACAAGAGTGTCCGCGCTCCGATCATGAACTGGTTCTATCTTTTCATCGCAGGCCTTTTCGAGATCGCGTGGGCGATCGGGCTGAAATATACCGAAGGCTGGACGCGCGTTTGTGGCCGAGCGTCATCACCGGCGCCCTGATGATCGCGAGTTTTTATTTCCTTTCGCTCGCGGTCAAAGACCTGCACATCGGCACGGCCTGCGCCGTTTGGACCGGCATCGGCACGGTCGGCGCGACGATCTTGGGAATGATCTTGTTCGATGAGCCGCGCGACATCACCCGCCTCGCGTGCATTTTCCTGATAATTACCGGCATCGCGGGTCTCAAACTGACCAGCATAAACTAATGCAAAAGCCCGCGCGTGAGCAAGGGCGATACACTCAATCAGTGCAACAGACTCGGTCGCCGCAAGAGCCTGCGAAATTGTGATGATTATATCGCCCTTGCCCACGCACGGGCTTTCGCATCTGACCTTGCACCTTCGACAGTTTTCTCTTAACCTCAATTATTCAAATGCCAACTTGAGCCCTTACTCACGTGCGGGCTACTGACACACATACTTATGCGACGCGATACTACTTCGTGGTTTAGCCACAATCTGAATATGGACATGCCGCTGGTGGCTTACGGCGACCGCGGCTATCCGCTTTTGATGTTTCCGACGGCGGCGGCGGATTATTTGGAGTACGAGCGGTTTTATCTGGTCGATTCGATCAAGGAATTTATCGAGGCGGGCAAGATACGCGCGTATTCGATCAACTCGGTCAACAAATACAGCTTGCTCAACCGCGAATCACATCCGGGATGGAAGGTCGAGATGCTAACGCGTTACGACCGCTACATCATGGACGAGGTCCTGCCGCTGATTCGCAACGAATGCGGCGCGGACAAGAAGCCGCTCACGACCGGAGCGTCACTTGGCGCATTCTTAGCGGCGAACACGTACTTCAAGCACAGCGACAATTTCCGCGGCACGATCGCGATGAGCGGCAGCTACGACATTTACAATTATCTCGACAAGGGCTTTTACGACGACAACGTTTATTTCAACAACCCCGACATGTATCTGCGGCGGCTGAACGACGACTTTCATCTGCCGCTTCTGCAAAAAGCCGATTCCATCGTCATCGTCACCGGCCAGGGATCGTACGAAGCCCCCGACCGCAGCCGCGAATTCTCCGGCCTGCTTCACTCAAAAGGCATCCCGCACCTACTCGAAATCTGGGGCCACGACGTCAACCACGACTGGGTCTGGTGGCGGAAAATGCTTCCATACTATCTAGGAAAATTCTGTCAGTAACGCGTGTCGGTAGCCCGCACGTAAGTAAGGGCTCGCGTCGCCGAAGATGAGCCCTTACTAACGCGCGGGCTAATGACACTATCGCGCGACCGAAACACTAATATGCGACGGATACCTTGCCGTTCGGTATATGCGTTGCTCCGCGCTTTGGAAATCGGATGGTGCCGCCGTGAAAATGTTCTCGACAAACTTCTGCGGATTTCGGTCGTAGAGCGGGAACCACGAGCTTTGCACCTGCACCATTATGCGGTGGCCTTTTTTGAAGGTGTAATCGTTGCCGCGCATGTTGATCTCGTATTCGGCGATGGCGTTCGGCTTTAGCGCCTTCGCATTTTCGAAACTCTCGCGATAGCGGCCGCGAAAGATCTCGCTTGCAACCATCAGTTGATAGTTCGCCATCTTCGCATCGCTCGGGTATTCGCCCGGATAAACGTCGATCAGTTTCACTACCCAATCGCTGTCCGAGCCCGATGTCGATGCGAAAAGATTTGCAAAAATGTCGCCCGTGATCGTGACGTCCTTCGTCAGCACGTCGGATTTCCACGAAACCACATCCTTGCGGTCGGCCAGAAAGCGCTGGTCATCAACCATCCATCGGCTCCACGATGAGCCTTGCGTGTAGGTCGCCAGCACGGGACGTTCGCGATAAGGCACCGGATTCTTCGGGTCTGAGGTATAGACGTCGAAACCATCGCCGTCCGATGTCGGCTTATCAAACGAAAGCTTGCCGTCCGTGTGCAGATAAAGCCCGCGTTTCTGGACGCCCTTCTCCGGCGACCACGCGTCGTATGCCATCCATTTATTCGAGCCGGATTGAAAGATGCTCGCTTCGGGCAATTTCAAAGTTCCTTTGCCTTTCAGGTGATACGCAAACCATGGCGCCTGAATTTCCGAGCGGAAATGCCGGCCAGTGTCGCTGCCGAAATTTATCGCGCCTAAGGTACGCCCGCGTCCTCCCCAGCCGCCGTGGTTCCACGGGCCCATGACGAGAAACACCTGATCGTCACGGTCGGTTTTCTCCAGCGCTCGGTACATTTCGAGCGGCCCGAAGAGATCTTCCTGATCCCACCAGCCGCCGACAACGAGCGCCGGGACGCTCGTGTCTTTCAGATAAAGATTCGTGGCACGAGCCTGCCAGTATGCGTCCCAAGTCGGATGCTCGATGAAGGCCCTCCACGAGTGCGATTTCTTTGCTAGATCCGGCGCGAGCGACTGAAGCTTACCCAGCGGCAGGTACCATTCGTACATGTCCGGCTTGTCGAACGTGACGTCGCCGCCCTTTTTCGCGCTCTCGAGCGGGACGGCCCACTCGTGTGCGTATGTTTGCCGAAACGCACCGTGGTGCATGAAATCGTCGCCCATCCAAAGATCGGTGACCGGAGCCTGCGGCGAAGATGCTTTGAGCGCCGGATGCGCGTCGAGCAACGCAACGCCTGCAAGCCAGCCCGGATAACTTACCCCGAAAATGCCGACACGACTATTATTTTTGGGCACGTTTTTTATCAGGTACTCGATCGTGTCGTAGGTGTCGGTGCTTTCGTCCACCGATTTCGCGTCGCGTTTATCGCTGCTAGATCTGGGCGGCCGCAGCATTTCGAAAACTCCCTCGCTGTCTTCGCGCCCGCGGATGTCCTGAAAGACAAAAACGTATCGCTCACGCGCGAGCTCAGCGTGCGCGCCGTTGACCCGCGCCGACGACCAGCCGGCCACGCCGTAAGGCGTGCGAACCATCAGGATCGGCAACGTCTCGGTCTGGTCTTCGGGCGTCAGGATAACTGTGAAAAGCTTTACGCCGTCGCGCATCGGTATCATCGCTTCGGTTCGCTTGTATGCAGTGCGGGTGTCTTTCGCCGGAACGTCGGCGGTTCGCTTCAGATTATAAGTCGCGCCTTGAGTGAAAACGGCGCCCGTAACTCTTCCGTTCTGGTCGAGAACAAACTCCACGTCACCACGCGAAGCCGGCGTGAGAAAAAACTTGTTCGCCGCCGACGGCAGAATTTCGATCTTGTCCTGATTCGTGAGCTGCAAATAAAACTTATCGCCTTCGCGGAAGAATGAAAAGATGGTTCCGCCAAGATTTACCGCGTCCTCATATTGCCCGACATACGCATCGAACGCAGTCGGCTCGATCTTGATCGCAACCGGCGTCGGCTGCGCCGCAGGCTGCTGCGCACCGATGTATAAGGAAAAGGAAAAAATGAAAAACAGCGAAACAAAAGCGGCACTCGATAAGCGAATCGTTCTCATAAGATGTATTGACGCAGAAACGTGCGAATAAGTTTCGCGGCAAATCTGTTTTCAGCCGGGTGTTCATCTTCGCATAGCTAGTGTATGGCTTCTTTTTTGCGGCTTGCCGCTCTATTTGCGGAGAAGCTGCTTTTCCGTTATGCCGGGCAAAAACATTAGCGGCTTGCCGCCGCTCAAACTAAATGTTCCGAATCTCTCGCGATAGCCCGCTTACTACCTGACTTCGGTCACGCATAACTACCTAAAGGCGGACGATACGAGCGATCGCTGGCGAAACTCGTTTGTGGCACAACCGAGCTTTGGAAGACGAGCCATTGATGACTGACCACAAGCTTATCGATTGGAGATAATCGGCGGCAAGTCACAAGGTTTTTGAGGGCTATCTTGTGGAGAAGCGAGCTTCTCCGCAAATAGAGCGGCGCAGCCGCCGAATTTTCGCGGGGAAAACTAGTCTACGCCGTAAACGGCTATGCTAAAACAAGATACTTTCTAACCGTCGCCTTTCTTGCCCTTTCGTTTTGTGCCTTCGGGTTTGTCGTCCTTTTTCGGCTCGGGATCTTTCGGCTGTGGTTTTGGGAGGATCGGCTTGACAACGGGCGGCGGTGGGTCGTCGATTCGTGGCGAAGCGAAATCTGTGCCGCTCGGCGGGGCGCTGCTTGACGTCGTTCCGGTTTCGGGGCCGGCCGTGGGATCGACCGCGGTATTCGTATTGGAAGCTGCGCCGCTGCGGGCGGCAGCGAGAGCTGCGTTATCGAGCTTTTCAAGCTCTTCGCGTTTGTTGCGTTCCATCAGGGCGCGTATCTCGGAAGGCATCGGCGGCGCGGACGGGAAAGTTTCACGCGGCTTATCCTTCATAAACGGGATCATGAACGCGTTGAAGAAGGGCAGCGCGCCGCGGCCGCCGGTCATCCCGGCGCCAAGCGATTCCTTTCGCTCAGGATTACCCATCCAAACGCCGGTCGCGTAGGTAGGCGTGTAGCCGATAAACCATACGTCGGTGTGGTTGTTCACCGTGCCGGTTTTGCCGGCCAGCGGCTGCCCGCCTGCGTTCGCACCTGCGGCCGTGCCGCCGCCGGCGGTGACGCCGCGCATCATCTCGACCATCGTCAGAGCGGCGTATTCACTCGTGACCTTCGAGCTTGCGCCGTCCCATTCTTCGAGAAGCGAGCCGTCGCGGCTGTAAACCTTGCGGATCAGGTGCGGCGTTTCGCGGATGCCCTTGTTCGGGAACGACGAATAGGCCGACGTCATCTCGAGCAGCGATGCTTCGCTCGCGCCCAAGGCGGACGGCAGGCTCGGCGCCATCGGGTTTGTGATGCCGAACCGCCGCACCATTTGCCCGCCGGCCTGTATGCCGACCTGTTCGAGCAGATGCACCGCCGCGAGGTTGTAAGATTTCGCCAAAGCAATCTTCATCGGCACATTAGGATGGCTCGGCGTGCCGTCGTAGTTGGACGGTTGCCAGCCGCCGCGTTTAATGGGCGCGCCGCTCACGAGCATATCGGGCGTCATTCCGTCTTCGACCGCCGCCGTGTAAACGAAAGGCTTATAGCAAGAGCCGGTTTGCCGCAGGCCCTGCGTTGCGTTGTTGAATTTGCTGGTATGAAAATCATAACCGCCGACCATCGAGACGATCTCGCCCGTTTTCGCGTTGACCGTCACCATTGCTGCCTGCACTTCAGGCACCTGCTGGAGCTCGACTTCGAGTATTTGGTTGTCGTTATCGACCTTCTTCATCAAAAATTCGGCGAGCATTCCGGGCTTCAGTTCAGCCCTCGGTTTTCGCCCGCTGCGGCCCATGTTTGCCACGCCGACTATCGCCTTGTAGCGCCCAAAGCGCACGCCGACCGAATCGTTCGTCGGCGAGG
>Ga0187894_10000611_pt1 | contig 48191 bp, 47 predicted proteins | sample GBC1701081metaG_FD_136650 | JGI IMG/M metagenome (GOLD analysis project Ga0187894, IMG submission 136650) | White microbial mat communities from a lava cave in the Kipuka Kanohina Cave System on the Island of Hawaii, USA - GBC170108-1 metaG ... | reverse complement strand
GGGGCACACCGACGTCGTGCCGGTCGACGGCCAGCCCTGGGATACCGATCCGTGGGCGCTGACCGACAAGGGCGACAAGTACTACGGTCGCGGCACCTGCGACATGAAGGCGTTCTCCGCCATTGGGCTGGCGATGGTGCCGTACTTCAAGCGCGCCAAGCTCAAGGTGCCGATCCACTTTGCCCTGAGCTACGACGAGGAGGTCGGCTGCATCGGCGCCCATTCGCTGGCCGATCGGCTGATGGGGGCGGTGCCGCGGCCGCGCGTCGTCGTGATCGGCGAGCCGACCATGATGACCGTGGTCCATGCCCACAAGGGCGCGCGCAGTTACGTGACGACCTTCACCGGCTTCGAAGCGCATTCGTCGATGACGCACCTGGGCGTCAGCGCCATCCATTTCGCCGGCGAGTTCATCGCCTTCCTCAATCGGCTCGAGGCCGAGCTCGAAGCGCGCGCGCCCAAGGACAGCGAGTTCATGCCGCCGATGTCGACGATCAATGTCGGCACGATCGAAGGCGGCACCGCCGGCAACATCCTGGCCCGCGAATGCCGGCTGCTGTGGATCTCGCGCCTGCTGCCGACGGACGACCAGGAGGAAATCGAGCGGCGCGCGCTCGACTACCTGCAGGACACGCTGCTGCCGGCGATGCGGCGCAAGCACCCCGATGCCAACATCGTGACCGAACAGCGGTCCTCGACGCCGCCATTCTCGCCCGAAGGCAATGACGAAGCCAAGGCATTGGCGCGCGCGTGGTCGGGCTCCAATGTCGTGGGCAGCGTGCCCTATGGCACCGAGGCCGGCATCTTCCAGCGCACCATCGGCGCACCCACCGTGGTATGCGGCCCCGGCGACATCGCCCAGGCGCACCAGCCCAACGAGTTCATCCTGAAATCGCAGATCGATGCCTGCGAGGGCTTCATGCGCCGCATGGTCGAATGGGCCGAGCAACAGTGATGTTGAAGAGCCTTCATGGTGAGCTTGTCGAACCATGAAGGCTTCGCACCATCGTTTGGGCGTTACGCTTCATGGTTCGACAAGCTCACCATGAAGCTATTTCCAGGTTGCGCGGTGAGCACGCCATGACGGTTTCCACCTATACATCGCCGGAGATGCTGAGCCGCCTGGTCGGGTTCGACACCACGTCGGCGAAATCGAACCGGGCCCTGATCGACTGGGTCCGCGACTATTTCGCCGGGCACGGCGTTCAGGCGACGCTGGTGCCCAACGATACCGGCACCAAGGCCAGCCTCTATGCCTCGATCGGGCCGGCCGTCGAAGGCGGCATCGTGTTGTCGGGTCATACCGATGTCGTGCCGGTCGATGGCCAGCCGTGGGATACCGATCCGTGGCGACTGACCGACAAGGCCGGCAAGCTCTACGGACGCGGCAGCTGCGACATGAAAGGGTTCGTCGCCTGCGCGCTCGCCGCCGTGCCGCGCCTGAAGACGGCGCGCCTGAAGGTACCGGTGCATTTCGCCTTCAGCTACGACGAAGAAGTCGGTTGCCTTGGCGCTCATTCGCTGGCCGAGCGGTTGATGGGCGACGTGCCGCGCCCGCGCGCCGTAATCATCGGCGAGCCGACCATGATGGGCACGGTGAAGGGCCACAAGGGCCAGAACAGCTATCAGGTCGTGGTCACCGGCTTCGAGGCGCATTCGTCGATGACCCATCTCGGTGTCAGCGCCGTCCACTTTGCCGGCGAGCTTGTCCATTTCATCAATCGGCTGCAGGACGAATTTGCCGCCCGCGCCACCGACAACGGCTACATGCCGCCATGGGGCACGATGAATGTCGGCGTGATCAGCGGCGGCACGGCCGGCAACATCCTGGCGCGCGAGTGCACGCTGCTGTGGGAGTATCGCCAGGTTCCCGGCGACGATGCCGATGAGGCGCGCCGCCGCGTGCAGGCGCACATCGACGACGTGCTGCTGCCGGCGATGCGCCGGCGGCACGACGCGGCGCGGATCGAGATGACGCCGCGCTTCGTCGTGCCGGCCTTCAAGGGCGAGGATCGCGGCGAGGCCGAGCAACTGGCGCGCGGCTGGAGCGGATCGAACGACTCGACCATGGTCGCCTACGCCACCGAAGCCGGCATCTTCCAGCAGACCGGAATCTCCACCGTCGTCTGCGGCCCTGGCGACATCGCCCAGGCGCATCAGCCCAACGAGTTCGTCCTCGCCGCGCAGCTTGCCGCCTGTGATGCGTTCCTGGATCGCATGATCGCCTGGGCGGCGCGGGGCTGAGATCGCGCGGAAGCGTCCGCACTGCCGCTGGTGCGAGGCCTTCATGGTTCGACAAGCTCACCATGAAGGCTATGGGCCTACTTCAGAAAGCGCGCCAGGTAAGCCCGCGTATTGGCCTCGAAGACCGGGACCAGGTTGTCCATCGCGGCGATCAGCAACTCGTGCCATACCGCCGAACGGTCGGAGTCCTTCATGCCTTCGGGCACCGTGCGCCAGGCGGACGCTTCGGCACTGGTGGCGCCGACGGTCGCACCCAGCCGGTCGCGCACTTGAAGGGTGACCGCCAGCCGCAACGTGAACTTGTCGGAATCCTCGCGGATCAGCGACTCGATCAGGCCCTTGCGCGTGCGGACCTTCTCGGTGACGACACTGGCATCCTCGATCACGAACACCGCGGCTGAGTCATCACGGCCGGGTGCTGCCGCCTCGATGTGGCGGCGCGCCCAGTCGTCGATCGTCGCCAGCGGCGAGATGATCATGCGATGCTCGATATTGGGCACGCGCTGCGGCGGCGCGTAGGCTTGCACGACCTCGACGCGCGCCACGTCCAGGCGCAGGGGCGAGGAGCCGAAATCGGGAACCGAGAAATCGAAGGACCGGCGCTTTGCCGCGGCGCCAGGCGCTGCCGGCGCTGGTTGCAGGGGCGGCGACTCGCGCGGCGCGGTGGCGTTCTGCGGCGGTGATGAGCTGGGCTGCGGCGCCAGACCGGGTTGCGGTACCGACAGGCCCGGTGCGCTCTGGGCAAGTGCCTGCGCCGCAACCAGAATCAACACCGCCCCGATCAATGCGGGCACGGCGCGGCGGCGAACGTCCACGAGGCAGGCAAACCCCGAAATCATGGCACCCGAGTGTAAGCTCGTTTACGGCGCCATTGCGGCGATATGGCGTCTTGCCCCTCTCCATGCGGAAAGGGGGCTGCAATTTTGCACTTGCGAGGTGGCGTTTGAAGCGCTTTTGCGCCTGTCAGGCGGTCTCCAACGCGTCCAGATCCGCGTCGGCATAGCGGTAGGTGGTCGAGCAGAACTCGCAGGTGACCACGACCCGGCCCCCGGCATCGCGCAGTTCGTCGAGCTCGCTGCGCCGGATCGTGCGCAGCACCCTATCGATGCGCGCGCGCGAGCAGCGGCATTGGTCGTACAGCGGGCGGCGGTCGAAAGCCCGCACGCCATCCTCGTGGAACAGGCGCAGCAACAGCGCCTCGACCGGCAGCCCCGGGTCCACCATCTCGGCAGCCGTGGCGCTGCTCAGCAGGACGACCGCCTTGCGCCAGCGGTCCTCGCGCTCGTCGGCATCCAGCTCGGCGATGAGCTGGGCCGAGGGCAGCGCCTGCAGGACCAGCGCCGCGGCGCGCCAATGCGCCCCGTCGCGGGCGACCGCCAGTTTCAAACCGGCAGCCAGCTGCTCGGACTGGCGGAAATAATGATGCGCACAATCGGCCAGGGTGGCGCCGTCAAGCGCCACGACACCCTGGTAGCGTTCGGTCTGCGCCCCCTGATCGACGGTGAAGGCCATGTGGCCAGCGCCCAGCAATCGCGGCACCGGGTTCGACGGCAGGCCCGAGGCGCGATCCAACGGCACGTCCGCCAATGCCGCATCCAGGCGCGCGGTATCCACCTGGGCGTAGCCGCGCAGGGCGCCATCCGACGTCAGGTCGACGACAATCAGCCGGACCGGGCCATCGCCGCGCAGTTGCAATGTGAAGATGCCGTCGTACTTCAGCGACGACGCCAGGGCCGCGCCCAAGACCAGCGCTTCGGCCAGCAGCGCGGCAACCGGCGCCGGATAGGCGTGCCGCGACAGGATCGTGTCTAGTACCGGGCCCAGCCGCACGGCGCGCCCGCGTACACCCAGCGCCTCGAGCTGGAAGGGCAGCACCGAATCGCTGTTGGCGACGAGGAGGGATCCAGGACGCGCAGTGTTCATGCCGACAAATCCTACAACGCACGCGGCGCTCGGGCGCCGGGTCGCACAGTCGACCGTGCGCCGAACGCACAGTACATGCCCCGTGCCGGTCGTCGCACGGCGCATGCCGGGCCGATATAGGCGCTCGTCGTCCCGCTCGCCAGGGCCGTCAGCCTCGGCCCAGGCACCAGGCGAGAATGCCCTTCTGCGCGTGCAGGCGATTCTCGGCTTCGTCCCACACCACCGACTGCGGCCCGTCGAGGACGTCGGCCGTGACCTCTTCGCCACGGTGCGCCGGCAGACAGTGCATGAAAATGGCGTCCTTGTTGGCCAAGTTCATCATGCGGGCGTCGACCTGATAGCCCTTCAACAGATTGTGGCGCCGGCCGGCGCTGCTCTCGTCCTCATCGCCCATCGAGACCCAGGTATCGGTCACGACGCAGTCCGCGCCCTTCAAGGCGTCCGCCGGATCGTGCACGACGCTGACCCGGGCCCCGCGCTTGGCGGCCCACTCGAGCACGTCGGCGGGCGGCGTCAGCTCGGGCGGACAGGCGATGCGCAGCTGGAAGTCGAACTGTGCCGCGGCATGGATCCAGCTCGTCGCCATGTTGTTGCCGTCGCCCGACCACGCCACGACCTTGTCCTTGATCGCGCCGCGATGTTCCTCGAACGTCATGACGTCGGCCATCAGCTGGCACGGATGAGTCTTGTCGGTCAGGCCGTTGATGACCGGCACGGTGGCATACCGCGCCATCTCCAGCAGTTTTTCCTCCGCCGTCGTGCGGATCATGATGGCATCGACATAGCGCGACAGCACGCGGGCGGTGTCGGCGATGGTCTCGCCACGGCCCAGCTGCGTGTCGGTGGTGCCCAACATCACCGTGCGACCGCCGAGATCGCGCATGCCGATCTCGAACGAGACCCGCGTGCGCGTCGACGGCTTCTCGAAGATCATGGCCAGCGTCTTGCCGGTCAGCGGCTGGTCGTGACCGCCATTGGCGCGGGCGCGCTTGTAGTCGCGGCTCTGGTCCAGGATGCGGCGCAGCAGCGCGGGTTCGAGTTGGTTGAGGTCGAGAAAGTGCCGCAGCTCAGCCATGGGCCGCTCCGGCCGGCGCCGCTGCAGCTTTAGCCGCCAGCGCCTGGCAGGCATCGTCGATGATGGCAAGCCCGTGGTCGAGGTCTTCCTTGGACGCCACCAGCGACGGATAGATGCGCACGACATTGTCGCCGGCGCCGACCGTCAGCATCTGGCGCGCGAACAGTGCATTGACCAGGTCGCCGCTGGGCACGACGCAACGCAGGCCGGTGATGAAGCCGGTGCCGCGGACCTCGGACAACACCGTGGGGTGCTTCGCGACCAGCGCCTGCAGGCGCGGCTGGAAATAGGCAATGCGCTCGCGCACGCCGTCGAAGAAACCCGGTGCCAGCATGACGTCGAGCACGGCGTTGCCGACGGCGGTGCCCAGCGGATTGCCGCCGTAGGTCGAGCCGTGCGTGCCGAAGACCATGCCGGCGGCGGCCTTCTCGGTGGCCATGAACGCGCCCAGCGGGAAGCCGTTGCCGATGCCCTTGGCAACGGCCATGACGTCGGGCTTCACGTCGAACCACTCGTAGGCCCACAGCTTGCCGGTGCGGCCGAAGCCGCACTGGATCTCGTCGAAAAACAGCAGCAGGCCGAACTCGTCGCAGATCGCGCGCAGCGCGCGCAGGAACTCGCCGGTACCCGGCCGCACGCCGCCTTCGCCCTGGATCGGCTCGACCAGGATGCCGGCCGTCTCATCGTCGATGGCGTCGCGCACGACGTTGGTGTTGTTCAGCGGCACGTGCACGAAGCCGGGCGCCCGAGGGCCAAAGCCTTGCAGGTACTTCTCGTTGCCGGTCGCCGACAGCGCAGCACCCGTGCGGCCGTGGAAGGCCTGCTCGAAGCAGATGATCTTGTAGCGCTGCGGCTTGCCGTTCACGTACTGGTACTTGCGCACCAGCTTGATGCCGCCCTCGATCGCCTCGGCGCCCGAGTTGCTGAAGAACATCGTGTCGGCGAACGAGTTCTCGACCAGCCGCTGCGCCAGCCGTTCGCCATGCGCGATGCGATAGAGGTTCGACGTGTGCCAGAGCTTGGCCGCCTGCTCTTGCAGCGTTTTCACCACCACGGGATGGCAATGACCGAGATTGTTGACGGCGATGCCCGACGTGAAGTCGAGGAATCGTCGGCCGTCGACGGCGTAGAGGTAGGAGCCCTCGCCACGCTCGAAGGCGACGTCCTTCCGATCGTACGTCGGCATCACGGCCGGCATCACGCAATCCTCCATGGTTCAAAAAAACACGCGACGCCCCAGCTTCGGATCATGCCGATCACCGGATAACGCCGCCCGCCGGCACTATCCGGACGGGCCGCCGTGCTGTCAACCAAATGGCGAACCGATGGTTGGAGCCCGATGCCGTCGTCCGTTACAACATCGTCATGAACGGCGACAGGCGCCCGGCGCCCTTGATATGGCTGCTGGCCGGCGACAAAGGCGGCGACACCGCGCAGTTGCGCCGGCTGGCCCTTGCCCTGGGCTGGCCGACGGTGGAGAAGCCGTTGAAATTCAACGCGCTGTACCGTTTGCCCAACCGCCTGCTGGGGGCATCGCTGCTGTCGCTGTCGGCGACCGCCGGCATGGCGCCGCCCTGGCCGGACCTGGTGCTGTCGGCTGGCCGCCGCACGGCACCGGTTGCCCGCTGGATCCGGGCCCGCAGCGGCGGGCAGGCGAAGCTGGTCAGTGTCGGCCGCCCCTGGGGGCCGCTGGCCGCGTTCGATCTGGTGGCGGCCATGCCGCAGTACCAGCTGCCGGCACGCGCCAATGTGTGGCCCGCGCGGCTGCCGTTCAATCGCATTGACCCCGCGACCATGAGCGAGGGCGCCTCCCGCTGGGCGCCGCTGCTGGGCGACCTCAAGCCCCCGTTCCTGACCGTGCTGGTGGGCGGCAGCGCGCGGCCGCTGCGCTTCGATGCCGAGGTTGGCCGCGCGATCGGACGTCAGGTCGATACGCTGGCGCGCGACCTCAAAAGCGCCGTGCTGGTGATCACCAGCCGTCGCACGCCAGCCGCGGTGACGGCCGCGCTCGAAGCCGAGATCAAGATGCCGCGGCGGGTCCATCGATGGCAGGCGGGCGACACCTCGAAGGCGTTCGCCGGCTTCATCGGCTTGGCCGACCGCCTCGTCGTGACGGGCGACAGCGCATCGATGATCGCGGAAGCCTGCCACACCGGCAAACCGGTATCGGTGGCGCCGGTGCCGCTCGACCGGTCCTGGCGCGAGCAGCTGCCGCGCGTCCTGTGGCGACTGCTGCCACGTGGTGTGATCGATGAACTGCACGCCGGCGGCTGGATCACATTGCCACGCGACATGGCCGCGCTGTGGCGGCCGCTGGCGCGCGAGCGCCACGTGCATGTGCTGGGCGAACCGATGGTCGCGACCACGCCGCCGCCGGATGATCTGCCCGCGGTGGTCGATCGCGTTCGCGTGCTGCCCGGCAGCTAGGGCGTCTTCCGATGTCGTGGAACAGCAGGCCGACGGTGGTCCGGCATATCGCCACCGAAGGCCTTATGCCGCGACATCAACGATACAAAGCAGATGGTTCCGCGATATAGCCGCGATACGCTCTGTCGGTAGTTCTAGAACATCGGTATTGCCGTTGGGTTGGGGAGAAGAGACCATGTTGCGGCTCGTCTGGGCCATCGCCACGCTGGCGCTGGGAGGCTGCTGGTATGCATCACCGATCTCATCGAGAGGTCATGGCTGGACGTCGCCGACGAAGCCGTTCGTGCCGCCCGACAGACCGCTGGACGAATGGCGCCAGCTCATGGCCGATCGAACCTGGCTCTACTACAGCAAGTATGTGTTCTACACGCCCGCCGATGGCCGCGCATTTCTCTGGTACGCGGGGGAACCGCGTCTGTTCATCGGCGAATGGAAGCTTGAAAAGGCACCGCACCCTGAGGCCCGGAGCCCGCAGTCGAGGCTGTGCTTCCGCTATCCCGGCGCCGCCCACCATCCGGGCTCGGAACGGCGCGGCGATGAATGGTTTTGCGCGGAACCTTTCTTCTACCTGGGAGGAGACCCGATCAATCATCCGCACGAAAGTGTCGCCGGCGACGTCTTCGGACTGGCAAGCCGCCGGGACGCACCCTTCGTCTTCACCTGGGACCAGAGGGTGACACTGGCGTATCTACAGGGACGTGTGCGGCGCTAGAAGCGCAAGCCCTCTTGCGCAAGCGCGCCATCCGTTCTCGCTGGTTTAGCTGCCGGCTGGTGCCGGGCGGGCCGCGCCCGGTGCTGGCGCAGCATCGTCGCTGCGCACCTTCGCATTGACCGCACGCATGACCGTCCAGCCGAACACGATCGCCGTCAGCGCCTCGGCAAAGATGCGTGACAGGCCGGCGCCGATGATCCCGAACTGCCATGTCAGAACCAGCAGCACCGGCACGGAGACCATGGCCAACATCAGGGCGAGCTTCAGGTTGCGCACGGCGCGGCCCATGGCGGTCAGCGCCGGCAAGAACGGCGACATCAGGACGGTGGCGACCCGCGATACCATCAACAGCAGGGCCGGTACGTAAGCATCGATGAACTGGTGCTGCGCGGCTTTGTGGAAGAACAGATGCAGCAGCGTCGGGCCCAGTGCGGCGAACACGCCGACCACCAGCACGGCGCCCAGGGTGGACGTGACGCTGCTGCGCACGACCAGCCGGCGAAAACTGCGATAGCTGCGCGCACTCCACAGCCGTGCCAGCTGCGGAAAGACCGAGATCACGAAGATCCGCGCCGGTCCCGTCAGGACCGACGATACCTGCTTGGCGATCCGCCACAGTGCCGCGCCGGTCGGACCGGCGAAGCCCGCCACGATCAGATCGTCGGACTGTTTGGTGATGACGCCCAGCGAGGTGCGGCCGTTGTTGGCCAGCACGAACTTCCACAGGCCGGGATGGCCCTCCGTGTGGCGCGCCCGCAGATCGCGCCAGCCCGGCATCAGGTCACGCTGACGCAATTCACGCCACCCGAACCACACGGTCAGCAGACGATCGATCGCGGACGAGATCAGATAGGCGGCGCCGAACGCCCAGATGCCCCACCCCAAATGATAGAACAGCGCGCACAGCCCCAGCCGCACGAGCGGGCCGATCGGCTCGGTGATCGCCAGCAGGCCGAAGCGGTCGAACAGGCGCAGCACGCCGACGGGTGTGGCGCTGACGGTGAAAAACGCGCTCAGGCTCAGGAACAAGGCGAAGTGCAAATATTCCGGCGGCACCTTGATCAGAGGCAGGACGAAATAGGCGAGGCCGGCGCACACCACCAGGGACACCAGCGCCGTGCCGATATCGAGCAGCGTGTTGAACGCGACCAGACGCCGCAAGGCGTCGGCATCGCCGCGACTGAGGTCGTCGGCGCCATATTTCACGACTGCTTCCCAGGTCGAGAATTTCAGCGTGTTGCCGACCAGGCTGGTGAAGCTCAGGATCGCCGTCAGGATGCCGAACTGCCATACCCCCAGGCCCGCCGTCGCGAACCAGATCGTGCCCAGCCCGACGATGGCGCTGAGCGCGTGGCCTGAGAACAGCTTGGCCGTGTTCACATAGAGCGTCTGCAACGAGACGTCGCGCCGCCATGCCCATAGCCGGCCGAGCCAGGACGGGGCGGGTGCCGGGGGCAGGGGCGGTTCGGATGAAGACATGCCGGAGCTATGGGAAGCGGATTGCGGCAGCTTTGCGGTCTTGAGCGCACAGCCGGGGCGGCTGACGGCGGAAATCATCATACGCCGGACAGGGCGTCAACGCGACCGAGCGTGCCGCGCGGCCGCTGTCCCTTGCTTGTGAGCGTGTATATCATTTGCTAGAGGACCCGGCCGGCCCCGTTACACCCCTCTATATAAGGGTGTCCAAGACCCTCAACCCCGTCGCCCACGAGCAGATGATCCCAACGCCGACGCACAATGCCTTGCCCTACCGGCGCGGGGGCTTCGGCAGCCTTGCCGAGGCGCTGGACTACGCCGCGCAAGGGGAAACAGGCGCCAATTTCTTCGATGCCCGGGGGCGGTTGACGGCAGTCCTGCCGTGGCGCGAGGCGCAATCCCAGGCCCATGTTTTCGCCCGCCGCCTGATCGGCGCCGGCTTTGCCGAGGGTGATCGCCTGCTGATCACAGCCGAAACCTGGCCTGGATTCATCACGGCTTTCTTCGGCGCCCAATACGCCGGACTGCTGCCGGTGCCCGTCTCGTTGCCGGCGGGCCTTGGCGCCCGCGATGCCTATATCGATCAGCTCCGGCGACAGCTGACGGCCTCGGGCGCGGTGGCGGCGCTGGCCGTTGATTCATTGGCGAGCTATCTCGCCAGTGCGGCGGAAGGGACGGCTGTGCGATTGGCCGGACCCATGTCGGTGTTCGATGCCGTGCCGGAGAAGGCCGTCGATCTGCGACCGCTGGGCGCCGGCCAGCGCTGCTATCTGCAGTTCTCGTCCGGCAGCACGCGCTTTCCGCTCGGCGTCGATATCTGCCAGGACCAGCTCATGGCAAACATCGATGCATCGCTGTCGCCGCAGGGGATCGACCTGAAGGCCGACGATCATGGGGCAAGCTGGTTGCCCTGGTATCACGACATGGGCCTGATCGGCTTCCTGCTGGCGGCGTTGTGCGGGCAGCGGTCCGTCGACGTCATGTCGTCGAGCGATTTCGCGCGCCGGCCGTTGCAGTGGTTGACCTTGATCGCGCAACGCCGGGCCACCATCACCTACAGCCCCAGCTTCGGCTACGACCTCGCCGCGCGCCGCGCCCAGACGCAGTCACTGCAAGGCCTGGACCTGTCGAGCCTGCGTGTGGCGGGCATCGGCGGCGACATGATCCAGGCGCCGGTGTTGCGCCGGTTCGTCGAAACGTTCGCGCCGGCGGGCTTCGATCACCGCGCCTTCCTGCCCTGCTACGGCATGGCCGAGATGTGCGTGGCGTTGTCATTCTCGACCATCGATCGCGGCTTCATCGTCGACACGGTTGACCGCACCGGCCTGGTCGAAAACCACATCGCCACGCCGGCGACGGGCGCCAATACGCGCGAGTTCGTCATTTGCGGACGACCGCTGCCGGGACATGTCGTTGAGATCCGCGACGAGACCGGCCAGCCCGTGGGGGAAAGGCGCGTCGGTCGTATTTTCGCGCAGGGACCCAGTGTCATGCCGGGCTATTTCGGCGAGCCGGAGGCCAGTGCGGCGGTCCTGGTGGATGGTTGGCTCGATACCGGCGATCTGGGCTACTGGTGCGACGGCGAGATCGTCGTCACCGGTCGCGCCAAGGACCTGATCATCGTCAACGGCCGCAATATCTGGCCGCAGGATATCGAGTGGGCCATCGAGACGATTGCGCCTCTGCGCCGCGGCGATGCCTGCGCCTTCTCGGTGCAGGATGACGACGGTGCCGAGCGTGTCATCGTCGTGGTCCAGGCCTGGCCGGTCGATGCCGACGCTCGCGCAGCGTTGCGCGACGCCATTGCGCAGAAGGTCAAGGAGACGGTCGGGGTCGACGGCACGGTTCAGCTCATCGTGCCGTCGGTCGGATTGCCGATGACGTCCTCCGGCAAGCTCAGCCGCTCGCGCGCGCGCACCCATTGGCTGGCGGGCGCCTATAAGAACGGTGGTCGCAAGCCGGCTGCCGCACCGTCCGACCCGGCATCATGAGCGGTGTGGTCGCGGTTACGGGTGCCACCGGCTTCATCGGTCAGCACCTGACCGCGACGCTCGCGGCAAGCGGCATCCGGCAGCGGTTGCTGGTGCGCCGCCTGCCGGCGCTGCCAGCCGTCCAGAGCGCCGGATCAATCGAGCTGGTGGTCGGCGACCTCGGCGAACCGGCAGCCCTGCGCCGGCTGGTCGCGGGAACGGACGCGGTGATCCACCTGGCCGGCGCCATCAAGGCGGCGCACCGGGCGGCCTTCTTTCAGCATAATGAGCAGGGGGTGCGCGACTTGTTGTCGGCGGTGGCTGCCGCCGAAGCACAAACGCGTGTCCTCCTTATATCCTCCCTGGCCGCGCGGGCGCCGCACCTCTCCGACTACGCCGCCAGCAAACGCGCTGGCGAAGATTGTCTGTCGGCGGCGGCGCCAGCCCCAGGCTGGATCGCGCTGCGGGCGCCGGCGGTCTACGGGCCGGGCGACCGCGAGACTCTGCCGTTCTTTCGCTCTGTAAAATTGGGGTGGGCGCCGGTACCCGGCGATGGCTGCGGCCGCTTGTCGCTGATCCACGTCGCCGATCTCTGTGCGGTCATCACGGCCACGGTCCTGCGCCCGCCGGCAGACGGCGTGTACGAAGTCGATGATGGTACCGTCGGCGGATATAATATGAGGGAGATGGCGGCGGTCGCCGCTGGCGTCTTCGGTCGACGTGTGCGCACGATCGGCGTGCCGCGAGCGCTCATGACGGGTGTGGCCGGCATGCAGCAAATGCTGGCCCGAACGACGGGGCGACCGGCCATCCTCAGCGCCGGCAAGGTCCGCGAAATTTTCCATCGTGACTGGGTTGTGACCGACCATCGGCTGGCGCAGGCGCTCGACTTCCGGCCACGTTTCGATCTGCGCGACGGCTTCGCCGATACGATCCTGTGGTATTCGCGCAACAGGTGGCTGTAGTCCTGGCGTAACAGTAGGTAACAATTTGTTAATGGCCTGATTCCCCGGGGTTTTGTCCAATGCGCCTCCCCTTTGGTCAGGGCCTTAAAGCCATGCGCAACGCAGCTCATAAGTTCAAAGTCTACGACTTCACCGACGCCGTCGTTGGCGATTCCGGGCTGCCCGCGCGCGAGCAGGTCGTCGCCGAGATCGTTCAACGTCTGGAACCATTCCGGGTGGATTCGCGTCCGATTCTGGGAGCGACCGTCATCACCAAGGATCTCAACATCGATTCCCTGGCGGTGATGGACATGGTCATGGAGCTGGAGGATCGCTTCGACATTTCGATCCCGCTCAACGACGTTGCCGAGATCCACACGGTGGATGAGCTCGCCGACGCCGTTCTGCGCAAGGTCGAGGGTCGCTGATCATGGGTATTTTCGACCGCCACCGGCAGCTCCTGGAGAGCTACCGGACGATGCGGGCAACGGGCGAGGACCCGCTGACCGTCACCATGGAGCGCGTCCTCTCGCCAACCGAGGCCATCATCAATGGCCGCAAGACGCTGCTGGTCGGCACCAACAACTATTTCGGCCTGACTTTCGACCCGACGTGCGTTGAGGCCGCCATCGAAGCCACCCGGGCTGAGGGTACAGGCACGACTGGATCGCGGATGCTCAATGGCACTTACGCCGAGCACGCGGCGCTGGAAGCCGAACTGGCCGATTTCTATGGCATGAAGCATTGCATGGTGACCACGACCGGTTACCAGGCCAACCTTGGCATCATCTCGACCCTGGTGGGCGACGGTGACTACCTCGTCATCGACGCCGACAGCCATGCCTCGATCTACGACGCCTGCAAGCAGACCCAGGCGACGATCATTCGCTTCAAGCACAACGACCCGGGCAGCCTCGAGGCGCGCTTGCGGCGCCTGAAGGACGAGCCGGGCAACAAGCTGGTGGTGGTCGAGGGCATCTACTCGATGCTGGGTGACACGGCGCCCTTGAAAGCGTTTGTCGATATCACGAAGCGCTATGGCGCCCACATCATGGTCGACGAGGCCCACTCGCTGGGCGCGCTGGGCGAGCGTGGCCGTGGCCTGGTCGAGGCTGCCGGTGTGCTGGATCAGGTCGATTTCGTGATCGGTACGTTTTCCAAGACCCTGGGTGCTGTCGGCGGTTTCTGTGTCTGCAATCACGACGATTTCGAGGTTCTGCGCATCGCCACGCGCGCCTACATGTTCACCGCCTCGCTGCCGCCCGCGATCATCGCCTCGGTCCGCGCCGCGCTGAAGATTGTGCGCCGCGACGGGGCCAAGCTGCGGGCCCGGCTGTGGGACAATGTCGGCACGCTGTATGACGGCCTGGCGGCGGCCGGCTTCCAGCTGGGACCGGAGCACGGCCCGGTGGTGGCGGTCGTGATGCCCGACCAGATGACGACGGTGGGCGTCTGGCGCGCCCTGCTCGAGGCCGGCGTCTACGTCAATGTGGCCGTGCCGCCCGCAACGCCGGGCGGCCTGTGCCTGCTGCGCTGCTCGCTGTCGTCGGCCCACTCGCGCGGGCAGATCCAGCACGTGGTCGAGACGCTGGCCCGCATTGGCCGGCAGTTCGGGCTGCTGCCCATGGAGCGCGCGCGCGCCGTCGCCGCCCGCTGATGCGACCAATCGCTGGTCGCTGACACACCTGTGATCCCGAGCGTAGCGAGGGATCTCCTGCGAGCGACGCACAGTGCGCCATTCGCAGGAGATCCTTCGTTACGGTCGGGATGACAGTTGCGACTCACCGTTCACCGACAGCCGATACTAGGGTGCGTCGATCGCGGCGTGCCGGGGTTGGGCGCGCACACGCTCGAGCCAGGCGGCGATATGGTGATAGCGCGACAGGTCGAACTCGCCCTCGTGCGCGACATGCGTGTAGGCGTAGAGCGCGATGTCGGCGATCGAGTAGCGCTCGCCGACGAGCGGTCCAGCGCCGGCAGGTCGAGTCGTACGATGCCCGTCGGAGACGCGACCGTCAGGGGCAGGAACGCCGGCCGCTTCCCGGCGGTCACCCGGTGATCGGTGCGCAGGTCATGCTGAAAGCCGGTTGCCCGGCAAATAACTTTTTGGCCGTGACGAAGTTGACGATCTTCGCCGCCTCGTTCCGGTCGATCAATCGTGCCGTCGGTCCGATTCCTTGCGTCTCGATGGTTGCCGAGCCTTGCCTTTCGATCTCGGTGATGAGCTGGTGGGCTGTGCCGTGGTCCAGCTTGAAGCAATCAACCAGAACCTCGGCCACGAACTTCGGGTTGGTCTGGTTGTCATTCCGGATAGTGAACTGGGCCAACTGGGCCGTCGTCAACAGTTGCTGCAGCTTGGCGCCGCGGACCGCCGGCGGCGGATGATCTTGGTCCCCTTGGCCTGTGCTCTCCGCAAAAAATCGAATCGCCCGGCGCACGACAGAGAGCCCATAGGCATCGCCTCGACCCAGCCAGTGCTGGAACGAATATTGGTCGGCATCCAACTCCTTGTTGACCGTGAAGGATACCTCCATCTGATCGGGTGCCAAACCGCCAGTATGACCCAGCCGGTGATGGCCCAGCTCGTGCCAGAACACGAATTCCGACATCAGTTTTCCGGCATTCCCGACCTCCCCGGCATTGTAACCGACCGCCAAGGTGCCCATGGAGTCCTTGTAGGCCATCATGAAATAGCCTCTCGGATATTGCGGATACTTATGGCTCGGAATGAGGATCGTCGGGACCCCTTCCGTCACACTCGGAAGGATGATGACACCCTGTGCCCAGTTGATCGCATCCCAATCTTCCGGAAGACCCATCGTCTTCACTCCCGGGACGGCATTCAATTTCAACGGTTAATACCGCTGTCGCCATCCACCAATGATGGCACAAAAGCCTGGTACTGGCTGTGAGGCAGATCACGTAACTCGGTAACGATCACGTGTCCGACAGTGCGGTGCCGAACCGCGCGACTCGCCCCGGGGCGATGGCGTCGGCTTATCGGGACAGCCGGCCCCGCGATCGTCTTCGGCCGGCGTCATTTCCACCGCGTTCTCAACATCCTCGATGACCGCCCCTGCGCACGCGCGCCGTCGCGGCAGCACGCTGACCTTTCATCCTCGATTGGCCGAAGGTTGGGGACGCGTCCCTCCAGTGACGGCCCCCAACCCTCCCTATGCGTCGATCGCGACGTACCCGGGCTGGGCGCGGACATGGTCGAGCCACGCAGCGATATGGCGGTAGCGCGACAGGTCGAATTCGCCCTCGTGCGCGACGTGCGTGTAGGCGTAGAGCGCGATGTCGGCGATCGAATAGCGCTCGCCGACGAAGAACGTCCGTGTCGCCAGATGCGTCTCCATCACATCCAGCGCCGCATACCCCTTGGCGTGGCGCTCCGGGAGTTGGGCCGTGCGCGCCGCGTCGAGCAGCTTGTGCTTGATCCAGTGCCGCACCACGGCGATGTACGGCTCATGGCTGTACTGCTCGAAGAACATCCAGTGCAGCACGCGGGCCTGCTCCAGCCGGTCGGCCGGCAGCAGGGCGGTGCCCGCGGCGAGGTACCACAGGATGGCACCCGATTCGGCCAGGCACGTAGCGTCGTCGAGCTCCAGCACCGGCACGCGGCCGTTAGGGTTCTTCACCAGGAAGGCCGGCGTGCGCGTGGCGCCATGATCGGTATCGTATTCGATACGCGTGAACGGCCGCCCCAGTTGCGCCATCGCCAGGCGCACCTTGTAGCAGTTGCCCGAGTCGGCATTGTCGTGGAGCGTCGGCACGGTATGTCTCCTGGTTGAGGCGCGAACGCTAAGCGCGCGACAGCGGCGCCGCAAACGAATAGGCTGAGGCCTCAGGCCAAGCGAGATTGAGCCTCGGGACACACATGGCCAGACGCCTGCCGCCGCTGATTTCGCTGCGCGCCTTCGAGGCGGCGGCGCGCCATGGCAGCTTCGTCAAGGCCGGCGCCGAACTCGCGCTGACTCCGGCGGCGATCAGCCATCATGTGAAGCTGCTCGAGGCGCATCTGCAGGTCGCGCTCTTCACGCGCCTGGCGCGCGGCTTGCGGCTGACGGAGGCCGGCCGTGCCTGCTTGCCCGGCCTGTCGTCCGGTTTCGACTCGCTCGAACAGGCCGTGACCGGCATTCGTGCCGAACGCCTCGCCGGTCCGCTGGTCATCAGTGTGCTGCCATCTTTTGCCGCCGGCTGGCTGATCGAGCGCCTGCCGCGCTTTCGCGCCCGTCACCCCGAGATCGACCTGCATGTGCGGGCCGAGATCGCCATCATCGACCTCGATCGCGAGGACGTGGACCTTGCGGTTCGCTACGGCACGGGTCGCTTCCCGGGACTGCGCGCCACCGAACTGCTGCGCGAGGAGGCGTTTCCGGTATGCGCGCCGACCCTCGTCGGCGGGCTTCGCCTGCCGCGCCGCTTCGCCGAGCTGCGACGGCATACCCTGCTGCATGCGTCTGGTGCGCGGCGCAACGAGCCGTGGATCAACTGGGGTCCCTGGCTGCGCGAGGCCGGACTGGCGGACATCGACCTGGCGCGCGGCCTGCATTTCACCGACAGCGCCATCCTCTACCAGGCCGCGATGGCGGGACAGGGCATCGCCATCGGACGCAGCGTTCTGATCGGCAGCCATGTCGCGGCAGGACGGTTGGTGAAGCCGCTGGGCACGCCGCGGTTGGTGGCACACGCCTACTATGCCGTTACCCGCGCACGCACGACACCGAAAGTCGATGCCTGTGTGCGTTGGCTGCTGGAGGAAGCGGCTCTGTAAATATTGGCGCCGGTTCGTGATGGGCGATCGCCGTGCTACGATTGATGGAAATCCCATCCTGTCGGATCACCCATGGATATCTCGCTTCTGCTTGCCGCTGTCATCGCCGGTTTTGTCTACGGCATCTCACCCGGCCCGGGTGTCCTTGCCGTGCTGGGCATCGGCGCCGGCCAAGGTCGCCGCGCCGGCGCAGCCTTCCTCGTTGGTCATCTCGCCGGCGACGTGCTGTGGGCCGGCATGGCGCTGGTGGCGATCATCGGCGTCAACGCGATCGGCCCGCTGGTGTTCGATATCCTGGGTGCCATCAGCGGGGTGTATCTCTTCTGGCTGGGTTGGCGTGCGGTGCGCATGCGTCGGGCCGCCGATGGCGTCGCGACCAGCACCGTCCGCAATCCGCTGCTGCATGGCGCCATCTTCGGCCTCACCAACCCCAAGGCCTATCCCGTTGCCGTCGCCACGTTCACCGCGCTGTTGTCGGCCAAGGCGAGCCTGCTCACCTGGAGCATGCTGCCGGCGTTGGTGGCGGCGAGTTGCGTCGGCGGTTTCGCGGCCTACATGATCCTGGTCGCCGTCGTGGGCGCCGAACCGGTACGCCGCTCCTACCGGCGCCACGAGGTCCTGATCACGCGCACATCGGGATTGCTGTTCATGGGCTTTGCCGTTCATGCGTTGCTGCACGCCGCCCCGGGGCTGCTGCCGCGCCGCCCGACCTAGAGCCCTAGCGGAAGGCGCCCTTGCGCCAGTAGCGGATCGCCAGCACCGGCGAGGCAAGCAACGGATGGCGGCGCTGCCAGTCGCTCATATCCACGCGCACGCCGGAGTGCCGTTGGATCTTCCACGCGACATAATCGGCGCCGCCTTCGAAGGTGAACACGGCTTTCATGAGGCGCAGCACGTTGAGCGTCTTGCCCAGCCATCGCCGTTTGGCCCAGGCGCGCTGCGCACGGCGCCGTACGGCGCCGTCGATGACCGGCGTGAAGCGTCCGTCGGCATCGATCGCGGCCGGGAAGCCGGCTGCCGCCAGGGCGGCCGGCGTCAGGGCGGCGTAACGCGCGTCGTGCGCGTCGTGGACATGGGCCGGCCGTTCGGCTGATTCAGGACGCAGCTCGGCGCCATAGCTTTCGCTGAAGGCGCGCACCCACAGATCGCGGGCGCTGAAGGGCGCGTCAAAGAGCGGTGCCGTGACTTTCACCGCAGTGGTGACGGAATCGGCCAGTGATTCGACCATCGCGTCGCGCATGCCGGTGCGGGCGAAGGGTACGGCCGTCGGCTGGCAGAACCGGCCCCAGAAATAGTTCTGCAGCGTGTCCTCGGTCACGAGGCGCTGGAATTGCGCCAGGGTGACGATGGCATATTTGCAGCGCACCCGTCCGCCGTCGTGCGGCACCTCGAGATAGAAGACATTGGGCGGAAGCATCCGGTTGCCGAGCGCCGACAGCGCGCCGCCGTTGGCGCGCCGTAGATCATCGACGATGGCATAGAAATCCATCAGCCGCTCTTCGGCACGCCCCGGCCCGACGACAGTGTCGCCGCCCGCGTCGGCGGGCCGCAGGCAGGAGCCGTAGAACAGCGTCGCCAGCAGACAGTCCTTGTGGCGTGTCACGATCGCGTCGCTCATGGCGCGTGCCGCGGCACTCACTGTCTGGTTGGCCTCGTGCGCCAGCAAGGTTCGCAGCGTTGCGCGGGCATCGCCGCGCGCCATGATCGCCGCGGTCATGCGGCGGCGCCGGAGCCGGCGAGATACGAGGCCACCGGGCGGCCGCGCCAGCGTTGGCCGAAGGCCTGCGCGATGCGCACGGCATGGAAGCCGATGCAGAGCACCGTCCAGGCCGCCACGGCCGCCAGCCCGACGTCCGGGCGACCGGCCAGGGAGAAGACCGAGAGGATGATCAGGTTGGGGTTGCGCCGCGCCGTGATCAGGCGCGAGGCGGCATCGATCGGCCGCCAGGTGAACATCTCGAACTTGAAGGCCCACAGGAAGATGCCTTCCTCGACGCGGCCCAGGATGTAGCCGGCGATCACGATCAGCATCGCCACCTGCATGCCGGGCAGTGACGCGAAGGGCAGGGTTCCCAATCCCCAGTACCAGGCGAACCACCAGAAGGGCGGGTGGACCAGGTCGGTGCCGTGGTCGAAGACATTGCCCCACTTCGACGAGGTCAAGGTGACGCGCGCCAGCTTGCCGTCGACGGTGTCGAGGAAGCACATCGCCCAGGCAAACAGCAGCCCCGACAAAAACCAGCCGAACCAGAACAGCAGCGTGGCGGCAACGACGCACAGGAAACTGACCAGCGTGACCGCGTTGGGTGAAATACCCAGCGCGGCGCACCAGCGCGTCACCACCAGGGCAGGCGCCGGCCAGACATACTTGGTGACGATGTCGGTCAGGCCTTTGTAGGAGGCCATGAACATGTGCCGCTCGATCGCCGCCACCGGCATGGTCTCTGTCGACAGCACGTAGGGTGGCACGTTGTTGCGCAGGTTCTTGCGATAGGACACGCCCAGCGACTCGGGTGAGACCGCGCGCAAGCCCAGCGCTTCGGCGTCGACCGCGGTGGCGGTCGTCGACGTCAGCAAGGTCCGCGCCGCGGCTGCCGTGGCAGCCGGCACGCTGGCAGCGACCGGCTGTCCCGAGCCGGGTGCCAGCAGCACCATGTCGTGCCGTTCGACCAAAGGCCGTGCCAGCGCATCGTCGAACACATGATCGGCGCGCAACAGCACGAGCCGGCCCTGGTCGGGCCACGGCGCGCCGTCGTCGAGGATCGCCGTGACGCCCGCGCGCGCGAACATCCGACGCACCCGTTCCAGCGGCGGCTGCGAGAAGGGCTGCGCGCTGCAGCGGCCGACGAGGCAGACGGTCGGCGGGCTGATCGGGGTATCGGAACGAGTGTCTGTCACGATGTCATCAAAAGGGGGGCGGACCCGGCCATCATCAGGCGTGGCCGTTGGGTCCAGGTTTAGGCAAGAACGATCCCAGCCGCAAGGCGGGGCCGGGGATGCCGAGGCTCGATTGTGCCTGCCGATCATGCCAGACTGCACCCATGCGTTATGAAACCGCAAAATCCGTCGACCAGCCGGCCGCCGTGACCTCGGACGCCATGGACCGGCCGCGAGGCGAGGCTGAGGCCGTTCCATCGGTGAGCCTGTTGGCGCTGCAGTTCCTCGCCTGGGTTGCCGCGGCGCCGCGTACCCACGCCGATGTCATGGACGCCTGGCGCAGCACATGCCCGCGCCAGTCCGTCTGGGAGGACACCGTCATCGACGGCCTGGTGGCATTCGAGGCGGGAACGCAGACCGTGGTATTGACACCGCGCGGCAGGGCCGTCCTGGATGCCAGCGCGCACCCAGGCACCGACCGGCACTGATTGTCATCCGCCATCGTCATTCATTGCCGTGTTCACGTTCGCTCACCTGTCGGACCCTCACCTGCCGCTGCCGCCGGTACGGGTGGACGAACTGCTGTCCAAGCGCCTCACGGGCTGGCTGTCATGGACGCGCCGGCGCCAGTTCATGCTGCGACCCGAGGCGCTTGCCGCCACCGTGGCCGATATCGACGCCGCCAGGCCCGATCACGTGGTCGTCACCGGCGATCTCGTCAACATTTCCACAGCGGCGGAGTTTCGGCAGGCCGCGGCGTGGCTAACGACGCTCGGGCCGCCTGACCACGTGACGGTCATTCCCGGCAACCACGATGCCTATGTCCGCTCGGCCGACCGCGACAGCTTCGCGGCGTGGGTGCCGTATATGGTGGGCGACGGCGGGTCGGCGTCGGCGCCGCCCGACTTTCCGGCCGTGCGCCGGCGCGGGCCGGTTGCTTTCGTCGGCCTCAGTACGGCCGTGCCCATGCCGGTGTTCATCGCCGCCGGCACGCTGGGCGCCGAACAGATCGCGCGCTTCGAGACGACCATGCGCGACCTGGCCGCCGCCGGTTTGTGCCGCGTCGTGCTGATTCACCATCCGCCGCAGATCGGCGGCGCCAAGCCGCGCAAGGGGCTCACCGATGCACCGGCGTTCCGGGCGGCCATCGAACGCGTCGGCGCCGAGCTGATCCTGCATGGCCATAACCATCGGGCCCAGCTTGGCCGGATCGAGACGCGGGCGGGTGGTGTGCCGGTCCTAGGTGCGGCGTCGGCCTCGGCGGCGCCGGGCACCCGCTATGGCGCCGGGGGCTACAACCTGATCCGGATCACGCCGCACGACGCCGGCTGGGCGATCGATGTCGAGATTCGCGCCATCGCCGATGATCTGGCAGGCTGCACGGCGGGCCAGCGCTTCCGGCTGGTGGCGCCGCGACCCCCGGTCGCGCCGGCGCGGGCGGCGTGACGGCACGTTGTGTTTTAAGGGTATTTCGCCTACCACGCCTGCCTGACGGGCTCGGCGCGTCCGGCTGATCCGGCCGCCCGCCCCAACCAGAGCCCTGGAACCGTCCGAATGGCCACATCAAACGCCACGATGACCAAATTCGGCTACCCCGCGACGGTGATCGCCGAGACGCCGCTCTGGAGCGTGCAGGTCCGGCCGGCGCAGGCCACGCTGGGCGCGCTGGTGCTGGTCTGCAAGGAGCCGGCACCGGCGTTTTCCGACATCAGCACCCAGGCCCATGCCGACATGAAGGCCGTGGTCGAGCGGATCGAGCGCTGCCTCAAAAAAGCCTTCACCTACGACAAGATCAACTGGCTCATGTTGATGATGGTCGACCCCGACGTGCATTTTCACGTCCTGCCGCGTTACGCCGCGCCGCGGGCCTTCGGTGGCCTTGATTTCACTGATCCGGGCTGGCCGGCGGCGCCCAATATCGGCTTCAATCCGCCGCTGGGCCCCACGACGTTGAGCGATCTCACAGCGCACCTGAAGCGCGTGTGGGACGACGTCGGCTGAGAGCCGCAGGACGCCGCCATGTCGCTCACGCTACGGCCCTCGATGTCGCAGCGATTCGGGATCGCCCGGATCGATCGCTACATCCTGGAACGGGCACTGGTGCCGCTGTCCGCATCGGTCGGCATCGCGCTGGTCGCCCTGCTGCTGGAGCGCATGGTGCGGCTCATGGAGCTGCTGGTGAACCAGGGCAGCCCGGTTCTCCTGGTGCTCAAGCTGCTGGCCAACCTGGTGCCGCACTATCTCGGCGTGGCCCTGCCGTTGGCGTTGTTCCTGGGCATCACGCTCAGCGCCACGCGGCTGAGCGTCGATAGCGAGCTCGACGCCCTGCAATCGGCCGGCGTCGGCCTGACACGGCTGCTGCGACCGGTGCTGTGGCTGACGGTGACGCTGACCCTGGTGATGGTGCTGCTGGTCGGCTGGCTGCAGCCGCTGACGCGCTACCAGTTCCGCGCGCTGTTTTGGGCAGCCACCAACTCGGCGTGGGATCTCGCCGTCGAGAAGGGCTCGTTCTTCAACGGCATCGGCAACTACACGGTGCTGATCGAGGATATCGGCGACGCCGGCCGTACCCTGAAGGGCGTGTTCGTCCAGCAGCGCAAGACGGATGGCGGCGTCATCATGATGACGGCCGAGACCGGCGAAGCGGGGCGCCTGCCGGACACCGGCCAGATCGTGCTGAAACTGCGCAACGGCCGGCGGATCGAGACCGAGCGGGCGTCGGACAAGGTGACGGTGCTGTCGTTCGAGCGCTTCGATCTGCCGATGGAAGTCGCCGCCACCGATCCGTTCCGCGACCGCAGCGGCGAGCGCGAACTGACCTTCTCCGAGCTGCTCTGCCAGTTGCAGCTGCAACCGGCCGCGCACGCACCCTCGCCGCGGCCCTGGCCGTGCAGCGAAGATGCGCAGCCGCTGCAGTTCAAGGGCAATCGCCTGGAGTCGGAGACGCATGCCCGGCTGGTGCGCATCTTGTCCCTGCTGTTCCTGCCCTTCATGTCGATTCCGCTGGGGCTTGCGTCGCGCCGCAGCCAGAAGGCCGCCGGCCTCGTGGTCGGCGTCATCCTGCTGACCTTCTTCAACTACTTCCTGCAGTTCGGCGAGAAGGCGGCCGACTATGGCAGGGTCTCACCGTGGCTGGGCCTGTGGGGGCCCCTGGTCGCGATGATGGCGTTGAGCTTCTTCCTGTTCTGGCTGGTCAAGGAACGGCCACGCGACAATCCGGTGGAGACTATGTTCTCCGCCATGGAGCGGTGGCGTTCGGACCTCGTGGCCGCCATCAAGCGCGTCTTTGTGCGGACATGAGGGGCTGAACGATGAACGTTTCCGGCCGGTACCTCTCGCGCCTGTTCCTGCAGCGCCTGGCGTTGATCGTCTTCGGCTTCGCACTGATGGCGCTGCTGTTCGACGTGCTCAACAACGCCGACACCATCGAGAAGCGCTATGGCGAAGGCTTCATGGTCGTGCCGCGCTACATGCTCTTCCGCCTGCCCGAGATAACGGCCCTGATCACGCCCTTTGCGACATTGCTGGCGGCGCTGCTGACCTTGCTCGGCCTGGCGCAACAGAACGAGGTGCTGGCGTTCAAGGCGGCCGGCATGTCCTTCTACCGTATGCTGCTGTTGCTGATGCCGGCGACGCTGCTTGTCGCGGCTTTCCATCTGGCGGTCGCCGACCAGGTCACGCCGTGGGCGAAAAAGCGGCTGGCGCGATACGAGCTCGAGAAGCCGACCGACGACGAGACCAATCAGCGCGACCAGGCCAAGGGCGTCTGGCTGCGCGATCCCAACTACATCGTCAATGTCACCAGCGTACAGCGCGAGGGGCGCTACCTGAGCGGCGTCTCGCTGCTGCGCCGTGATGCATCCCATAACATCGTCGAGCGCATCGTGGCCGGCGGTGCGCGTTATCAGCGCGGCGGCCAGTGGAAGCTCGAGAACGTCATCACGCAGATCATCGATCCGCTGGGGCCACGCACCGTTCGGTCGGAGGACTGGATCTGGCAGTCGCCGCTGCGGCCGGGCGATTTCTTCAATCTGGCCGCCATCTCGACCCAGTTCACGGCCCGCGAGCTCCTGGTGCTGCGCACCGGCGCCACGGTCGGCACCCGGCCGGGCTACACCTACGATGCCTGGCTCCAGCGACGGCTGGCGCTGCCCGGCGTGGTGATCGTCATGCTGCTGCTGGCCGCACCCGTGGCGCAGGCGCGCGTGCGCATGTCGAGCCTCGGTGCGCGCCTGGCCGCCGGCGTGTCTCTGGGTTTCCTGTTCTTCATCACCGACGGCGTGTCGCAGGCGCTGGGCGAGTCCGGCGCCGTCGTGCCGCTGATCGCTGCCTGGGCGCCGCCGCTGATTTTCGCCAGCCTCGCCGGCAGCATTCTGCTGCGCATCGAAGGCTTGTAGCGGCGACGGGACCCGATCATGCAGGTCTGGATCGACGCCGCGGCTGCCACGCCGGGATTGACCGTTTTCGGCATGTCGCTGGTCGAGCGCCACATCAGGGCGGCCCTGAAGAATGGCGTGCCGGCTGCGCACATTGCCATTGATTGCGGCGCGGCGCCGGCACCGTCGCTGCCGGCGGATCTCGCTGCGCTGGGCCTGCGCGTGCTGCGTGATGGCGGCGACGCCGGCACGCGACTCGCGGCGTTCAGCGCCGGCCTGGCCGATGCTGTCTTTGCCGTGAGCGCCGACAGCGTGGTTGATCCCCGCCTGTTTGCGCACCTGGCCACCCGGCGCGACAGCCTCGTCGTCACCGGCGACACGACCGTGCCGCGCGCATTGGCGCGCGCCTGGTCCGCCGTCTACGGCGGCTGGTCCGAGGTGGGGACTGCCGCCGACTGCGCGGTGCTGCTGGCGCCGGGCACATCCGTGCCGCCGGCGCGGGATGTGCAAGCGCTGGGCGCCAGCCTGTTGGCGGGCGGCGCGGCAGGCCGGCTGACGGCCGAGGGCTTCGATGCGCATGTGGCGCTGCAGCGCCGCGACGTCCCGTTCTGGGTTCGCCGCGTCAACGATGACGCCACGCGCGCTGCCGTCGAGCGGTTTCTGTTCGACGCCAGCTATAAGGGTTCGACCGACGTCTTCACCCGCTACGTCTATCCTTATCTGGTGTGGCCGCTGACCCGGCTCGCCACGCGCTGGCGCGTGCACCCCAACACCATCACCTGGGTCGGCATCGTGGCCACCTTCGCCGCCGTACCCGCCTTTGCCGTCGGCTGGTGGACCTGGGGCTTTGTGCTGGCCTATGTGATGAGCGTGCTGGACTCGGTCGACGGCAAGGTGGCGCGGTTGACCTTCACGTCATCGGCGCTGGGCAACGTGCTCGATCACGGGTTGGACATCGTGCATCCACCGTTCTGGTACGCCGCCTGGGCAATCGGGCTGATCGGCGTGCCGCTGCATGCCCTATGGCAGGACGGCACGGGACGCGACCCGCTGGTCATCGCAGCGATCCTGCTGTTGGCGCTGTACGTCGCCGACCGCCTCGTGCTGGCGGTCTACAAGTGGCGCTACAAGGGCCGCGGCCTGCACGCGCACGCCCCGATCGACGGCGCGGTGCGCGCGGTCATCGCGCGGCGCAACATCTTCCTGCCGCTGTTCCTGGTCGGCGTGGTCCTGGGGCTGGGCCGCGAGACATTCTGGCTGATCGTGGCCTGGCAGGCCGCGACAGTGGCCTGGCACGCCGGCCGCACGATCTGGATCCTGGCCCGCCGCGAAGCACCGCGCGGCGCCGGCTGAGATGCTCTAGGTAAAGAGACCGTCCAGCGGCCTCACGGTACGACTGTCGGGAAACACGTCCGCCTCAAGCGCAGGCTCTGCGAGCCCGAGCTGGGCAGCGAGCGCTGCCTTGAAGAGCGCGCGCAGGTCGAGTGTCGGCCGCAAGTCGCGCCCCTCGTGCAGTGCGTGCAGGCCGAGCCCAGGCCAGTCCGCGATCACACGGCCACCCCGCACCGCGCCGCCGGCGACGAAGGCGGCGCCCGCGGTGCCGTGATCCGTTCCGCCTGAACCGTTCGGTGCCGCCGCACGACCGAATTCCGTGACGATCAGCACCGCGGTGTGTCGCCAGGCGGGGCCGAGCGCTGCCCGGAGCGTGGCGAGCGAGCGGTCCAGCAGGCGCAAGTTGCGCGTCAACTGGCTGTACTCGCCCACCTGGCTGATGTGCGTGTCCCAGCCCCCGAAGTCGATCGTCGCGACCCGCGGACCGTCCGGCCTGCCGAGAAGCTCCCCCGCCGCCCGGGCAAGCTCCGCCACGGGCAACGTCTGGCCACCCATGCCATCGCCAGCATCGCGGCCCTCCATCATCGCCTGCGCTTCGCGCGCGACGGTAAAGGATCGGTCGAGCAGTGCATCACCGCGGTACAGCGTCGCCAGCCGCTCGAGAAGATCGGCATCGGGAATCGGTAACTTGGACGGTGACCAGGAACCAACCTGCGCGGGCCCCCGCAGCACCAGCGGAATGTTCTGTCCGAGGGCGAAGCCCAGGGTGCCCGAAGACACGCGACCGCTGGCGGCATCGCCAATGCCAAGCGCGACGTTGAGCCAGCCGGACTCGCGGCCGAAGGGCCTGGTCGTGCCGTTCTCGACCAGGTTCTGTGCGTCGAAGTGCGAGCGCTCGCGATACGGCGATGCGACGGCGTGCAGCACCGCAAGCTCGCGCGCTGCGAACAGCTTGTGCATCTCGCCGAGATGCGGGTTCAAGCCGAAGTGGCCATCCAGATCCAACACCCCGCCGGCCGAACCCGGCGCCGGCAGGGCGAGCGGGCCACGTCGCACGGCGTACTGCGGATCGCCATAGGGTGGCACGGCGGAGAGTCCATCCATGCCGCCGCGCAGGAACATGAACACAAGCCGCCGCTCGCTCGTGCGCCGTCCTGTTGATGGTGCGGCGAGTGCCAGCCCCGGAAGGCCCGTGAGCGCGGCAGCGCCGCCCAGCAGTTGCAGCGCTTTTCGACGCGTCGTCATGCTTACCTCCGCTGAAATTGCGGGCTGGCGAGCCACAGCGCCAGGCCTTGCTCGCGACTTTCGGCGCGCTCGATGGCGCGTTGCGTGCCCTCGCCCATTGCCGCGCCGTAGCTCTCGGCCGCAAGGCGCGCCGGATCCACGCGTGAGCCGACACGCGCGGCGAGGATGCCGGCCCACTCAACGCGCTTCCAAAGCGCATCGCCGCCGGCCCAGGCCGGCGCCGTGTCGGGCCAGCCCTGGGGCGAGGGGGCGAAAAACGGTCGCTGCCCCATGCCGCGAAGAACGGCATAGAGCGCCCGTGGCTGTGCCGTGCGCAAGGCAGGCAGCGCGCGCAGACAGGACACCACATATTCGATCGGCGTCTTCAGCTTGGCGAGCGGCTGCTGCCAGGCCTGGCGACAGTCGAGCAGGGCGGCGTACACCGTGGGCAGGTGGCCGTCGGAGTCGCGGAACGCGCCTGCGATGCGTGCGATGGCGTCCGGCGGCGGCTCGTCGGCGATGAAGTGTCGGGCCAGCTTGGTCGCGATGTGCAGGGCGGTCGCGGGATGGGCGGCAAGGTGGCGCAGCACCGCCTCGCCCTGCGCGACGCCTTCCTGCGAATAGGTACCGCCGAGCAGGGTTCGTGGTCCGGGCTCATGCCGTGCCGGATCGAAGTGAAAGCCGGGCCTGGCCTGCGCCAGGTCGAACATCGTCGGGCGGACGGTCCAGCCCGTGATCACGCGCGCGAACTCGGTGACATCGACCTGCGTGTAGCCGCCGTTCACACCCAGCGTGTGCAGCTCCAGGATCTCGCGCGCGAGGTTCTCGTTCAGGTCGGTGGGCGCCGGAAACGCCGTGCTGCCACTCGCGCGCAACCCCTGCGCCTGCCAGCCCTTGCGCACGGAGAGATGGTTGTCCAGGTAGAGGATCATGGCCGGATGGCGGGTCGCGGCGAGCAGCATGTCGGCAAAGCGCCCGCCGATGTGCGGGCGGATCGCTTCGCGTTCGAAACTGCCGGCGAGTGCGAAGACAAGCGCCTTCTCGGCCGATACCGTGAAGTGGTTCGACCAGAACCAGACCAGCCGTTCCCGGAAGGGCGCCGGTGTCGAAGCCGCCGCAGCCAGTCGCGCGGTGAATTCGTCGAGCATGATCGGGCCGAGCTGCTCGTGGAATGTGCCTTCCACGGTGCGCGAGCTGGCCTGAGCGCCCATGGCGGCGGCTGCTTTGCCGAGGCTCGCGATCCAACGCGGATAGGCCTTCAAGGCCTCCCCCGAAGGCATAAGCTTGCTGAACGCCGCCGAGGCCGGGGACGGCCCGTTGATCTGCCTGGTGAGCCAGCCCCGCGGGTCGGTTTCGGCAGTGGCGAGTTCGCCCGGCGCGGCGCCCAGGCCGAAGCGATTGACGGCGATGATGGATTCGATGCTCATGCCCCATTCAACGGTGCGGGGCGCGAATTCCTTCGCCGCAGTCGCAAGGAAATCAGGCCGAAGGAAATCGGCTGCTCGCCCGTTTAATGGCAATTCGACCCGGCAGGCGACTTGACCCCTTCCTACGACCCGCTCGCGCGATGAAGCCGCCGCCGGACGACGCGCTCGACCGCGAGCTGATGGCGGCCGTGGGCAGGGGCGACGGCCGCGCCTTTGCGCGCCTCGTCGGGCGCCATTACGGCTGGGCGCTCGGCTTTACCGACCGGATGCTGGGCGCGCGTCACGAAGCGGAGGACCTCGTGCAAACGGCCTTCCTGCGCGTCTGGCAAGGCGCGGCGCACTGGGAGCCGGGTGCCAGGTTCAGCACGTGGCTGTACCGGGTCTTATACAATTTGTGCGTGGACCAGTTCCGCGCCCGCAACACGGCAGCCGGCGTGCCGCTCGATGGCGACCTCGCAGAGGCGCTGGCCGATGAGGCGCCCGGTAGCGAAGAGCGGGTCTCGGACATGCAGCGAGGCGCGCGCGTGCGGATGGCGCTGGCCGCGCTTCCCGCCCGGCAACGCGCGGCGCTCGTGCTGTGCTACTACGAGGAGCTGTCGCAGGTGGAGGCCGCCGCGCTGCTCGGGGTGAGCGAAGGCGCATTGGAGTCACTGCTGTCGCGCGGACGCGCGACCTTGAGGAAGTGGCTGCGGGACGATCTGCAATGAGGGAAAGCCCATGGACCTGAACCGATTCAAGGCGTGCAGCGCCGCCTACGGCGCCGATCGGCGCCGCTGGCCCGCGCGCGAGCATCCGCTCTACGACCGCTTCGCCGGCACATCGGAGGGCGTCGCGATCCTCGCCGAAGCCGAGCGCACCGACCGCTTCCTCGATGCGCTCGAGACCGCCGCGCCTGACCTGCGGCGCGTGGGCCGTATCGCGGCGATCGCCAGGCCCGCCTGGTACCGCCTTGCCAAGCCCGCGGCAACCTTGGCGGCGAGCGCGGTGCTCGGCTTCGCCGTGGGGTTCGCGCAGGCGCGCAGCGCCGCCGACACCGACATCGCTGCGCGCCTCTTGCTGGGACCTCAGAGCCTGCAGGAGATCGGACTGTGATGGCCTGGCTGCGCAGCGCGCGTGGGCTGGCCATGCTGTTCGTCGTGTCGCTGGGCGCAAACCTCTTTTTCGGCGGCGTGCTCGCGGGGCGCCTCACGGGACAAGTCGCGCCGGAATCGGAGACCCGGCGCAGCATACAGGCGATGCTCGCGCCGTTGCCCGATGCCAAGCGTGAACTTGTCCGCAAGGAGATCGGCGCCGCGATGCCCCGGGTGCGCGAGCAGTTCGCGGCCCTGCTGAAGGCGCGCGCCGCACTGGCCGAGGAAATGGTCAAGCCGACACCGGACGGCGCCACGCTTGATCGGGGCTTCGCCGCCGTGCAGGCCCACACCACGGCGATCGGGACCGAGCTGCAACAGGCCCTGGCCCGGGCCCTGCCGGCTCTCACGCAGGAAGAGCGCCGCGCCTTGGTGCAGGCGCTGGCGCGACGCCGGAGTGGGAGTGCGCTACCGCTGCCGTAGAGCGCCAATAGCGCTGGGAAGAGGCCCCCGGCGCGTCAGTGCGGCGAGGATCACCAACAATGACAATGTGTTACAGGATTTTCTGTCGCAGTGTGCTTGAGGCGCCGGCGCGCGCCGCCTAGATTGACACTTTCGCGACACCCCTCTGGCGCAGCGCCTGCTGGCGCGCGCCGACGCGAACGGAGCAACGTGTGATTCGCATCGGCTTCTGGGCCGGCAGCAAGTACAACCTGTCGCGCATGACCATGCGCGATCTGGTGCGCGCCTACTTCACCCACTACGCGGTCGTCGCCTATTTCGCGCTCGCTGCCGTCGGCTTGGCGCTGGCCATCGCCTGGATGCCGGCGTGGACGGCGATGGACATCGCGCGTGTGCTCGCCGCCGGCGTCGCCGCCATGATCGTCTACCCGCTGGTCTGGTACGTGTTGCATCGCTGGGTGCTGCACAGCCGCATCGCCTACCGCTCGCCGCTGACGGCCAAGGTGTGGAAGCGCACGCATTTCGACCACCACCAGGACCCGCACAATCTCGGCGTGCTGTTCGGCGCGCTCTATACGACCCTGCCCACCATCGCGATCGTGACCTTGCCGCTGGGCTGGCTGATCGGCGGGCCGGCGGGAGCGGCGGCGTGCATCGCCGGCGCGCTGCTGACGACGTGCTTCTATGAGTTCTGCCACAGCGCCCAGCATCTCAACTACCGGCCGAAGCAGAAATGGATGCAGGAGATCAAGCGCCTGCACCTGCTGCACCATTTCCACAACGAAAACGGCAACTACGGCATCACCAACTTCGTCGTCGACGGCGTGCTGGGCACCGGCTATGACGCGGCGCGCGAGCGGGCCAAGAGTTCCACCGTGTTCAACCTCGGCTATGACGAGGCGATGGCGGCGAAGTATCCCTGGGTCGCGGCGCTGTCGACCGACGGTATCCGCGTCGGCGCCGACGGCCGACGCTGGAAGCCGCATACGCCGCACGCCAGCGCCGACGCCATCGGTGCCGATCTCGGCTATGCCGACACCGCCAACGCGGCACAGCCGCCGCGCGACAAGGCGGCGTAGTTGAAAGCGTGCTCCGCTTAGGCGCTACCATTGACGGACATTCAAGCCCCGCCTCACCCTGAGGAGCGCCGCGTAGCGACGCGTCTCGAAGGGTGGGCTATCGCACCTGGTCTGCTGCCCATCCTTCGAGACGGCCGCGCTGTCGCGCGGCCTCCTCAGGATGAGGTTGATGTTTGGATGTCTTTCCCATGAATTCCCCCGGCGCCGCCGACACCGTTCTCGTAACGCCTGTCGAGACAGCGCGCGACATGCGGGCGTTCATCGATCTGCCCAAGCGCCTCTACCGCGGCCATGCCGGCTACGTGCCGCATCTCGATATGGAGCGGCGCGACACGTTCAACGTCCGCAAGAACCCGTACTTCCAGCATGCCCAGGCGCGGTTCTGGCTGGCACGGCGGGCCGATCGCGTGGTCGGGCGCATCTCGGCCCAGGTCGACCAGGCCCATCTCGATCGCTACGCCGATGCGACCGGACTGTTCGGCTGCCTGGATGCCGAGGACGATCCGGCCGTCTACGCAGCGCTGCTGGCGGCTGCCGAGGCGTGGTTGCGCGGCCATGGCATGACGCGGATCCGGGGCCCGCTGTCATTGTCGATCAACGAGGAGGTCGGCCTGCAGATCGAGGGCTTCGACAGTCGCCCGATGCTGCTGATCCCGTATCATCCGCCCTACGCCGCGGCCCGGGTCGAAGCGCAGGGCTATGCCAAGGCCAAGGACGTCATCTCGTACGACTACGACGTGCAGAACGCCGAGCCCACCATCGGCCGCAAGCTGATCGAGCGTGGCGGGCTTGCCGGCCGGGTCAAGGTCCGCACCGTCGATATGAAACGCTTCGATGCCGAGGTGCGCACGCTGCTCGACATCTTCAACGATGCCTGGGCCGATAATTGGGGCTACGTGCCCTTTACCGAGGCCGAGATTGCCGTGGCCGCCAAGACGCTGAAGCCGGTGGTGATCCGCGACCTGGCGATTTTCGTCGATGTCGACGGTGAGACCGTGGCCTTCATCGTGGCGCTGGCCAACCTCAACGAGGCGCTGCGCGATCTTGACGGCAAGCTGCTGCCGTTCGGCTGGGCCAAGCTCGCCTGGCGCCTGCTGATCGACAAGCCCAAGAGCGCGCGCGTGCCCCTGATGGGCGTGCGCAAGAAGTTCCGCAATCACCCGCTGCTGGGCGCCGGTCTTGCCATGATGGCCATCGATGCGTTGCGCGAGAACGGCAAGCGCCTCGGCATGAAGTCGGGCGAACTGGGCTGGATCCTGGAAGACAACAAGCCCACCAACAACATCATCCGTTCGGTCGGCGGCAAGGCCTGCAAGAAGCACCGCATCTACGAAAAGGCGCTGCCGTGACCATCCCTCCCCAGCTTTGCTGGGAGGTGCCCCGATTCGACGTTTCGACGCGTCGCGTCGAAAACGTCGGTGGGCGGAGGGGAGTCGTGGTGATCTTGGTTACTGAGACCACGTCGGGTCCCCCTCCGGCCTTCGGCCACCTCCCCCAACGGCGTTGGGGGAGGATGTGGACCCTATGACCACGCCTCGCTTTACCGCGCTGGTGCTGGCGGGCAGCCGGGGTGCGGTCGATCCGGTCGCGCAGGCGGCCGGCGTGGCGCACAAGGCCCTGGCCGTGGTCGGCGGCCAGCCGATGCTGCAACGGGTGGTCGATGCACTGCGGGCGAGCCCGGCCGTCGGTCGCATCGTCCTGGCACTGCAGGACCGCGAGATCATCGACACGCTGCCGGCGCTGGCCGCCGCCGTCGCACGCGACGAGATCACGGTGATGCCGACGCAGGCATCGCCGGCGCTGACCGTCGAGGCCGCGATTCGCACCTTGCCCGACGCGTTCCCGCTGCTGGTGACGACCAGCGATCATGCGCTGCTGACGCCGGACATCATCGCCAGCTTCATCGATGGCGTGACGCCGGAGGCCGAGCTCGCCGTCGGGCTGGCGACGCGGACGTCGATCCTGGCAGCCTATCCCGACTCGGTGCGCACCTTCATCCGGTTGGGCGGTGAAGGGTATTCCGGCTGCAATCTTTTCGCCTTCACGCGGCCGGAGGCGGCCCAGGCCGTCACCTTCTGGGTCAGGATGGAGCGCTATCGCAAGACGCCGTGGAAAATCGCCGCCAGCATCGGCTTGTGGCCGTTGCTGCGCTACGCGCTGGGCTGGCTCGATCTGCGCGGCGCCTTCGGCGAGCTGTCGCGCCTGGTCGGCGTGCGCGGCGTGCCGGTGGTGCTGCCGCAGCCCGAAGCGGCGATCGACGTCGACAAGCCCGCCGATCTCGTCCTGGTCGAACGCATCCTCTCGCATCGACCGTAAGACCAATGCCCGCAAGGCCGGGCTGGGTTGTGCTCCGGACGGCTCGCGGCGGTTGCCGTCAGTGCCGCCAGCCGGAACACTGGCGCCAACCGATGGCGGGAGGAAGCGATGGTCGAGATGATCAATTCGGCGCGCGAGCGGTTGAAGAAGAACGAGGTCGCGCTGGGCATCGGGTTGCGCCAGGCCCGCACGGTCGACGTCGCGCCGGCGATGAAGACGGCGGGCTTCGACTGGCTGTTCATCGACCTCGAGCACAATTCGATGGATCTCGACATGGCGGTGCAGATCGCGGTCGCCGCCAACGGCGTCGGCATCGCGCCGATCGTGCGGGTGCCGCACGGCCAGTACGACATGGCGACGCGTGCACTCGATGGCGGCGCGATGGGCATCGTGATCCCGCACGTCGATACCGCCGAGGAAGCACGCGTCGTGGCCGACCGCCTGCGTTATCCGCCGGTCGGCCATCGCTCGGTGGCGGGTGCCATGCCGCAGCTTGCCTTCCAGGCGGTGCCGCCGGCCGAGGCGACCAAGGCGGTCAATGACGGGTTGCTGGTGGTGGTGATGCTGGAGACCCCGACGGCGATCGCCAATGCCGACGCCATCGCCGCCGTGCCCGGCATCGACGTGCTGCTGATCGGCACCAATGATCTGACCACGGAGATGGGTATCCCCGGCAAGCTCGATACGCCCGAGGTGGTGAAAGCCTACGAGGCGGTGATCGCCGCCTGCCGCAAGCACGGGAAATGGGCAGGCATGGGCGGCGTCTACGTGCCGCCGGTGATGGAAAAGTACATCGGCATGGGCGTGCGCATGGTCCTGTCGGGCAGCGATTTCAGCTTCCTGATGGAGGCGGCGCGCGCCCGTGTCGGCTTCCTGCGCGGACTGAAGGTGTCTTAGGTCGGCGGAGGCGAGAATGTACGACCTGGTCATTCGCGGCGCCGCCGTCATCGACGGCCTGGGGCACGATGCACGGCGCGCCGACGTTGCCGTTCAGGACGGTCGGATCGCCGCCATCGGCAACATCACGGAAGCCGGCCGCGAGGTCGTCGACGCCGGCGGGCTCGCCTTGATGCCGGGCATCGTCGACCTGCACACGCACTATGATGCGCAGATCACCTGGGATCCGACCCTATCGCCGTCACCGTCGCTGGGCGTGACAACGGCGGTGATGGGCAATTGCGGGTTTGGCATCGTGCCGGCACCACCGGCGGCACGCGACCTGGTGATCCGCAATCTCTCGGTTGTCGAGGGCATGGATCTCGAGTCGTTGCGCTGCGGCATCCAGTGGAATTTCGAGAGCTTCGGCGAGTACATGGCGGCCCTGCGCCAGCGCGGCGCCTACGCCAACGTTGCGGTGCTGGTCGGTCATTCGACCGTGCGCACCGTCGTGATGGGCGAGGATGCCTCGACTCGGAAGCAAGCGACGGCGGACGAGCTCGCGTGCATGAAATCCCTGGTGGCCGACGCGATGGCCCAGGGCGCTATCGGCCTGGGTGCCTCCTACTCGCTCAATCATTCCGGATATGGCGGCGTGCCCATGCCGTCGACCATCACGGATCTTGCCGAGCTTGATGCCCTGATCGAGGCCATGGGCCCGCGCGGTCACGGGGTGGTGGAAATCGCCTCGGGCGCCAAGCAACCGGAGGAGCTCGAGCCGCTCGTGGCGCGCCACGGGCGGCCGATGTTCCAGGGCACCGGCATGGCGATGTACAACGAGCAGGAACCGCAACGGGCGCTGCGCATCTTCGAGGCCTGCGCCGCCGCCCAGCGCCGCGGCCACGGTCTCTACGTGCAGATCCCCTGCCAGCCGCTGTCGTTCGACTTCACGATGGCCAATGCGTACCCGTTCTACAGCCACGCGGCGTTCGATCCGATCAAGGCCTACAGCCCGGCGCAGCTCGCGGCTGTCTTTCGCGATCCGTCGTGGCGCGCGAAGTTCCGCGACGATCTCAACCACCCACGCCCCGGCATGATCTTCCAGGGCAATTGGGAGCGGGTGATGGTGGCGGTCACGCACCAGCCTGCGCACGCGCGCTACGTCAACCGCCAGGTCACCGAGATCGCCGCCAGCGAAGGCCGCGATCCGCTCGACGTCGTGCTCGATCTCAGCCTGGCCGAGGATCTGCAGACGGCGTTCCTCGGCCGGTTCCTCAATGTCGGCGACGAGGGCGTGGCCCGCCTGCTCAAGCACGAGGCCGGCGTCGTCGCGCTGTCCGATGCGGGTGCCCATCTGATCTACATGTGCGACGCCGGTTTCGGCCTGCACTTCCTGGCCCACTGGGTGCGCGAGCGCGGCGATTTCGATCTCGTCGAAGGCGTCCGCCGCCTGACCAGCCACCCCGCCGATCTCTACGGCATCGTCGATCGCGGACGCATCGCCGTGGGCGCGCACGCCGACCTGCTGCTGTTCGATCCCGCGACCGTGGGCGTCACACCCGCCGAGCGGATCGCCGACCTGCCGGGTGGCGGCCGGCGCACGATCCGCCGGCCGACCGGCGTGCATGGCGTGTTCTGCAACGGCATCAAGACGTTCGACGGACGCGACTATGTCCGCCACGCGCAGGGGCCCGGTGTCGTGCTCGACCGCTTCGCGGCCTCGCGTGGCCGGCACCTCGCGACTGCGGCGCAGTGAGACGCAATGAGCACGCCGCCATCCAAACCGTGTCCGCCGCCCGATCCGGCGCCGCGCCGGCCGCGATTGGCGATGCCGGCGAATGCCTGCGATTCGCATGCCCATATCTTTGGTCCGGCGGCACGCTATGACTGGTCGCCGCAGCGCGGCTACACGCCGCCCGAGGCATTGCCGGCGGCCTACGAGCATCTTCACACGACACTGGGCATCACGCGCGGCGTGATCACCCAGCCCAGCGTCTACGGCACGGACAACCGGGCCACGCTGGAGTATGTCGCGGCGCATCCCGACAGGTTGCGGGCCGTCGTTTCGGTCGAGCCCACGGTCACCGACGCTGCCTTCGAGTCCATGCACGCGCAGGGCGCACGCGGCATCCGTGTCAACATCGCCGATCCCGGCGGCAACCCGTTCGCGTCGTTCCGCCAGCTGCGCGTCTTTGCCGACCGGCTGCGGCCGTTGGGTTGGCACATCGAGTTCCTGCTGCACGTGCACAAGATCGACGCCGTGATCGACGACATCAGGCGCATGCCCGTCGATATCTCGGTCGGCCATTTCGGCTACATGCCGGCGGCGCTCGGCGTGGATCACCCCCAGTACGGCGCCTTCCTTGATCTCGTGGCGGACGGCCGATGCTGGGTCAAGCTCACCGGCGCCTATCGCATCACCGCCCGCCGGCAGCTGCCCTATGACGATACCGTGCCGTTCGCGCATGCTCTCGTCGCCCGGCGCCCGGACCGCATCCTGTGGGGCACCGACTGGCCGCACCCGATCTGCCCCGTGCCGATGCCCAACGATGGCGATCTCACCGACATGCTGCTCGACTGGGTTCCCGATCCGGCAGTCCGCCATCGGATACTGGTCGACAATCCGGCACAGCTTTACGGCTACGCGGCGTGAGAGCCCATGCGCGCGCATCCGCACGAACGGTTCGGCACCGAGGTGCTGTTGACGCCAGCCGCGGTATCGGCCTTTGCCACGGCGGCCGGGGATCACAATCCGCTGCATCACGATGCCGCCTATGCCAGGTCGACCCGGTTCGGCGGCATCATCGCCAGCGGGCCGCAAACGACGTCGCTGCTGATGGGCCTGATCGCCACGCACTTCTCGCCCCGCGGCGCCATGGTCGGCCTGGAGTTCTCGTTCTGCTTCCGGCGACCGGTTCTCGCCGATCAGCGGGTGGCGCTCGAATGGCTTGTCGTGCGCGTGACGCCGGCCGGCCGTCGCCCGGGCGAAATCGTCGATCTGCGCGGCCGGCTGCGCACGCAGGACGGCCGGACGGCGGTTGGCGCCAAGGGTCGCGTCCTGGTAACCGATTCCCTGTAGCGCCCCTGACGGCATTGTATTCGTCAGCCGCGATGTATGCTCGACGTGATGGACACGAGGTGGGACGTGCACATAAGGCCACTCGCAGACCGGCCTGATCTCCTCGAAACCGTGGCGCGCTGGGAGTTCGAGGCGTGGGGGTATCTGTCGCCGGGCGCGACATTGGCCGGGCGCATCGATGATGTACGCACGGCCATGCGCGTCGATGGGGTGCCGATGGCCTTCGTGGCGCTGGATGACGCGGGCACCGCGGTCGGCACCGCGAGCCTGATCGACGACGACCTGCCCGGCGATCTGCGCAACCCGTGGCTCGCCAACGTATACGTGGCGCCATCGGCACGCCGCACGGGCGTCGGATCGCGCCTGGTGGATGCCGTCGAGCAGCAGGCGGCCCGGTTCGGTTACCGGCGCCTGTACCTGTTCACCGCCACGGTACCGCAGCTCTATGCCCGGCTGGGATGGCAGACGCTGGAAACGCGCGACTACCGCGGCGAAGACATCACTGTCATGGCCAAGGACCTGCCGGCTTGAAAAAAGCCTTCATGGTGAGTCCGTCGAACCATGAAGGCACGCACCGCGGTGGTGCGAGAGGCTTCATGGTTCGACAAGCTCACCATGAAGCCCTTCTGCAGCGAAAGCGCCCAGCGTTACGCCTGTCCCCACGCCGCGACCATGGCGCGGGCGCGGTCGAGGTCGGGCGGGAAGTCGACCTCGCCCCAGCGCAGGCCGTGGATCAGGCAGGTGCGCACGACGCCGGCGCGGGCCAGCCGGTCGATCGCCTGCAGGTACCAGACCTTGGCGCCGTCGGGCGTGCGCATCATCGCCTCGACGGTATCGACGAACAGTTGGGGGCCGCTGTCGCGAAACAGCAGCATGCCGATCGACTCGCCGTTGACGGTGTCCAGCGACAGCTTCTTGCCCACCGCCTTGAGGGTGCCGTCCTCTTCGACGATCTTCATGTCGTCTTCGTCATAGGCCGGCTTGCGGTCGATGGTGATGGTGATGGGTGCCGCCGGGCTCTGTAGCACCTTGTTCGGGATCGCCGCCTCGAACAGCGTGTCGCCGTTCACGATCAGGAAGTCGCTGGCCATCTCGGCGCGCGCCATCCAGCATGACCCGAGATTGTCGGCGACCTTGTAGAACGGGTTGAACAGCGCACGCACGCGAAAGCCGGGGGCGTCGTGGCGCGCCAGGTGCGCCTCCATCATCGCCGCCTGGAAGCCGATCACCACCGCCACCTCGGCGATGCCGCATCCTTTCAGCGTCTCGAGCTGCCAGTCGATCAGCGTCTTGGGGCCGACGGGCAGGAGGCACTTGGGCCGGTCGACTGTCAGGGGGGCCAGCCGCGAGCCCTGGCCGGCGCTGAGCAGGATTGCTTTCATCGAGAAGTCCTTTCCGGGCGCAGCCTATAGCACGCGCGACGCGGCCTGCGGCGCGGCTTTTTGCCGGGGCCGGGCGGGCAGGGCGGCCATGCACCCACCCACCATGACAGTGGTACCGGGCGTCTGTAGATTGCAGTCAACCACATCAAAGCCAAAGACCGCGACCGAACGACCGGCATGTCCGCTCTGCCGCCCACCGCCGACACCGCACCGGTCGCGCCGATCTCGATCTGGGGACCGCTCGCCGTCCCGGCGTTCAAGCGGCTGTGGATCGCCAATATCGTCTCGAATATCGGCGGCTGGATGCAGACCGCCGGCGCCGGCTGGATCATGACCGAGATCGCGCCAGCCGGGGACAAGGCCCTGTTCGTGGCCGCCATGGCGGCCGCCACCACCTGCCCGGTGTTCCTGTTCGGCTTTCCCGCCGGCGTGCTGGCCGACCGCTTCGATCGCCGCCGCTACATCCTGGCCTGCCAGGTCTGGATGATGCTGTCGGCGCTGGCACTGGCGGTGCTGGCTTTCCTCGGCCGGCTGGACCATTGGAGCCTGCTGGGCCTGATGTGCTGCGTCGGCATCGGCAACGCCATGAATGCGCCGGCCTGGCAGGCGGTGGTGCCGGAGATGGTCGGCCGCAAGCACCTGCCGCAGGCCATTGCGCTCAACAGCGCCGGCTTCAACCTGGCGCGCACGGTCGGTCCCGTGATCGGCCAGGTGGTGCAGGCACTGGCCGGCGTGTTCGTGCTGTTCGCCACCAACGCCGTCACCTTTTCGGCCGTGATCATCGCGATGGCGAGCTGGCGGCGGCCGGCCGAAGCGCGCGCCCAGCAGCGGCGCGAGAGCCTGTGGGCGGGCTTCGCGTCGGGCATCGCCTTCATTCGCGGCAAGCCGGCGCTGTGGCGCGTGTGGGCGCGCGCGATGTGCTTCTTCGTACCGGCGGTCGCCTTCACCACGCTGCTGCCGCTGCTGGGCCGCAATCTGCAGCTCACCGACGCGCAGTACGGCGTCCTGTTCTCCAGCTTTGGCGTCGGCGCCGTGTGCGGCACCGTGATGCTGCCGCGCATCAACGCCTGGCTGGGGCCCGACCGCGCCAACATCACCGCGATGCTGACGGCGGCCGCCGCCACGGCGCTGGCGGCGGCGGTGCCGCATGTTGTCGCAGTTGGCATTGGGCTCGCCTTCGCCGGCATCTGCTGGATGACGGTGAACGCCAACAACAACGTCGCCACGCAGACGCTGTTGCCGTCGTGGGTGCGGGCGCGCGGCATGGCCGTGCATCAGATGGTGTTCTTCGGCAGCCTCACTGTCGGCCAGACGCTCTGGGGCGTTATTGCCGATGGAATCGGCGTTCCTCTGGCGATGGGCTGTGCCGCGGCGCTGCTGTTGCCGCTGGCGTTGCTGGCGGCGTCGATCCCGCTGCCGGTGTCGATCGCGACGTCCGTCGCGGGTGACTGAAAGCGCCTCGCCTCCCGGTTGCGGTGTTGCAGCGCGGACACGTCGCGCCAAAAAAAGTGAGTCGAATCCCGATCGTGGAACGGTTTGTACTTGCGAAAGCCACAATTCGGCGTAATTAGCATTTCCAGACGCCCACGCACGTGCCTATGGCCCATTGTGGTTATGCAACGACGGAAAGCGTCCTTCTTGGAAATGCCGGCGAGTAGACCGGCTCCGAAAGGGACCTTTGTCATGCATACTCTCCGTGCGGGGCGCGTGCCCCGTGTCCTCGTTGCGCTGCCGTTTGACACCAGGCCGGTGTCTTACGGCTGCCTGATCGGCCGCAAGAACCCGCTCTCCAGTATGTGCGCCTCCTGCTGAACGCTCTTCGGAGTGCAGCAGGAGAAGTCATTTCAGTCAGGGCGCCGCGAGGCGCTGCCTGTACTGGCGTAGCAGCCTGTGGACACGGATTTTTTCGAAATGACCGACCGCATCCGACGTTTCCTCCGCGACAAGCAACCCGAGACGCCCTGCCTGGTGATCGACCTCGACGTGGTCGAGTACAACTACAAGCGCATGCGCGAGTTGCTGCCGCAGGCCAAGATCTTCTACGCCATGAAGGCCAACCCGGCGCAGGACGTGCTGACGCGTCTGGGCAAGCTGGGCTCGAATTTCGACACCGCCAGCCGCGGCGAGATCGAGCAGTGCGTGGCTGTCGGCGTCGATGCCAACCGCATCTCCTTCGGCAACACCATCAAGAAGGAGCGCGACATCGCCTGGGCCTACCAGCAGGGCGTGCGCCTGTTCGCGTTCGACAGCGAAGCGGAGATGCTGAAGCTCGCCCGCTCGGCGCCGGGCGCGCGCGTCTTCTGCCGCGTGCTGGTCGACTGCGATGGCGCCGAGTGGCCGCTGTCGCGCAAGTTCGGCTGCGCCCCCGACATGGCGCGCGATCTGCTGCGCCGGGCCGCCGAGATGGGCCTCGACCCGTACGGCGTTTCCTTCCATGTCGGCTCCCAGCAGACCGACCTCGAGCAGTGGGACCGGGCGCTGGCCCAGGTGTCGCAGATGTTCTTCGCGCTGGCGGAGACCGGCATCGACCTGAAGATGGTCAATCTCGGCGGCGGCTTCCCGGCACGCTATCGTGCCGACGTGCAGCCGATCGAGGCCTACTGCGAGGCGGTGCAGCGCGCCCTGGTGCGTCACTTCGGCAACCGCATGCCCGAGGTGATCATCGAGCCCGGCCGCTCGATGGTGGGCGATGCCGGCGTCATCCAGAGCGAGGTGGTGCTGATCTCGCGCAAGTCGGCCAACGACCGCAAGCGCTGGGTCTACCTCGACGTCGGCAAGTTCGGCGGCCTGGCCGAGACGATGGATGAAAGCATCAAATACCGGCTGACGACGCCGCGCGACGGCGGGCGCACGGGGCCGGTGGTGCTGGCCGGTCCCACCTGTGACAGCGCCGACATCCTGTACGAAAAAACCGAATACAGGTTGCCGCTGACGCTGAAGGTGGGGGACAAGGTGGAAATCCAGGCCACCGGCGCCTACACGACGACGTATTCGGCGGTTAACTTTAATGGGTTCGCGCCGCTGAAGGCCTACTGCATCTGAACCGCGCGGTCATAGCACGGGGAGGAAACGGGGCCTGAAAGGCCCCGTTTCGCGTTTGAGTTTCCTCCCCAACGAAGGGGAGGTGCCCCGAAGGGGCGGAGGGGAGCCGACGTGGTCTCTGTAACTGAGTTCCTGTAACGAAGAGCACGTCGGCTCCCCATCCGGCCTTCGGCCACCTTCCCCGCAAGCGGGGAAGGCAAAAAAACCGCGAGTTCCAGTTCAACCTTTCAAACCTTTCAGGAGATCATGATGGCGAAAACGGCGAAGAAGGCCGCAGGGCGAGCGCGTGCCAAGGCAGCCGGCAAGGCGGCACGTCCGGCCAAGGCGGCCTATCGCAAGCACACCGCCTTCGGCGGCCGCATGGTGATGATCGGCTTCGGCTCGATCGGCCAGGGCGTGCTGCCGCTGATCCTGCGCCACATCGACATGAAGCCGTCACAGATCACGGTGATTTCGCCGGAGGACCGCGGTGGCGGCGCCGAGCTGGCGAAATTCGGCATTGCCTTCGTGCGCAAACGGCTGACCCAGGACAACCTGCGCCAGGTGCTGGACAAGCGCATCGGCAAGGGCGACTTCGTGGTCAACCTGTCGGTCGAGGTCGCCTCGACGGCATTGATCGAGCTGTGCCAGGAGAAGGGCGCCCTCTACATCGACACCTGCATCGAGCCGTGGCCGGGCGGCTACTCCGACCCCAACCTGTCGGTGTCGCACCGCTCGAACTACGCGCTGCGCGAGCGGGCGCTGGCGCTGCGCGACAAGTTCAAGGGTGGCTCCACGGCGGTGATCGCGCACGGCGCCAACCCCGGCCTGGTGTCGCACTTCGTCAAGCGCGCGATGCTCAACATCGCCAAGGACACCGGCCACGCCGTCGCCACCCCGACGACGCGTCAGGGCTGGGGCGAGCTGGCACGCGATCTTGGCATCAAGGTGATTCATGTCGCCGAGCGTGACACCCAGGTCTCGGCCAAGCCCAAGGAGGTCGGCGAGTTCGTCAACACCTGGTCGATCGACGGTTTCGTCTCCGAAGGCGGCCAGCCGGCCGAGATGGGCTGGGGTACGCACGAGAAGGCGTTGCCGCCGGACGGCGCGCGGCACGACTTCGGCTGCGGTGCGGCGATCTACCTGAACCGGCCCGGCCTGCACACGCGGGTGCGCACCTGGACTCCCAAGGAGGGGCCGTTCCACGGCTTCATCATCACGCACAACGAGGCGATCTCGCTGGCCGACTACTTCACGCTGCGCAACGGCAAGAAGGCGACCTACCGGCCGACGGTGCACTACGCGTACCATCCCTGCGACCAGGCGATCATGTCCATGCACGAGATCGTCGGGAAGAACCTCGCCCAGCAGAAGCGCCAGCGCCTGATCGTGGACGAGATCGAGAGCGGTATCGACGAGCTGGGCGTGCTGCTGATGGGCCACGCGAAGGGCGCCTACTGGTACGGCTCGCAGCTCTCCATCGGCGAGGCGCGCAAGCTGGCGCCGTACAACAACGCCACCTCCCTGCAGGTCTGCGCGCCGGTGCTGAGCGGCATCATCTGGGCGCTGGAGAACCCGCAGGCCGGCCTGGTCGAGGCCGACGAGATGGATTTCGAGCGCAACCTCGAGATCTGCATGCCCTATCTGGGGCCCGTGGTCGGCCGCTATGCGGACTGGACCCCGCTGCAGGGCCGCGGCCAGCTGTTCCCCGAGGATCTCGACGAAAATGATCCGTGGCAGTTCCGGAATTTTCGGGTCGCCTGAGGGTTACTAGGAGGTACGCAGAGCAGCCGCTCATCCTGGTGAGCGGCTGCGCCCCCGCGTTTTGCGCTTGACCCGGAATAGCGCAGAATGCGGCGTGTTGATAGAGGCGGTGGGCAGGCGGCGAGATACCGTCGCGGGCCCGTCGAATGACATTTGAGCGAAGTTGCCGATCTGTTGCCCCAGCACGTACCCGCCTTGCGGCGATACGCGCGCGCGCTGACCGGCGATGCAGCCGCGGCGGATGATCTTGTGCAGGATTGTGTGGAACGGGCCCTTACGCGCGCCCACCTATGGCGACAGCCCGGCAATTTACGGGCCTGGTTGTTCACGATCATGCACAACCTCAACGCCAATGAAAAACGCCGGGCCGCGTCCCGGCCGCGGCTGGCCACCATCGACGATGTGCCGGAACCGGGCCGGCCGGCCTCCCAGGTCGAGCGGCTGATGGCCAGCGAGACCCTGGCGGCGCTGAAGCTGCTGTCCTTGGAGCATCGACAGGTGCTGTTGCTGGTTGCCCTGGAAGGATTGCAATACGCCGAGGTGGCGCAGGTGTTGGGCGTGCCGGTCGGCACGGTCATGTCGCGCCTGTCGCGGGCGCGCGACCGTTTGATGCAGCTGGCGAGCAATGAACGCGTCGCCCAGCCGAGGAGCGTGACATGAGTACGCTGGGCGCCGAGGGCGCACCCGTGCGCGACGAGGATCTGCATGCCTATGTCGACGGCCATCTCGACCCGGCGCGCCGGCGTATCGTTGACGCCTACCTGCTGACCGATCGCGAGGCGGCGGCGCGGGTCGCCGACTGGACGGAACAAAACCATCGGTTGTCTGCCCTGTTCGATCCGGTGCTGGATGAGCCCATCCCGCCGCAGATCACGGCGGCGATCGCCCACGGCCAGCAGCAGCGGACGCCGGCCTGGACAAGCAGCTGGGCCATGCGGGCGGCTGCGTCGTTCGCCATCCTCGCCGTCGGCGCGGTGCTGGGCTTTGGTGCCGCCCGTTACATGGGCGGCAGCGAGGACATCGGCCTGCAGGCCTCCTTGCCGACGGAGGCACAGACTGCCTTCAAGGTCTACGTGGCCGAGAAGCGCCATGCGGTCGAGGTGCCGGCGGCCGAGGTCGACCACCTCACCCAGTGGCTGTCGACCAAGATGAAGACCAAGGTGCGGCCACCGGACCTGGCATCGCTGGGCTGGACCCTGATCGGCGGACGGCTGCTGCCCAGCAGCGAGGGGCCTGCCTGCCTGTTCATCTATGACGACAAGGCCGGCCGCCGCGTCATGGTCTACCTGGTGTCGAACGCCAACAACGAAGGCACCACCGTCCAGTTCCGCGACCAGAACGGCGTGCGCTCGCTCTATTGGCTGGAGGGGCCGCTGGGCTACGCGCTCACCGGCAACCTCGATCGCGGCGACCTCATGCCGATCGCCGCCGTGGTCAAGGATAAGATGCGCTTCTGACCCGGGAGCGCGGGCGTCTCGCCCGCATCACGGCGAAAGCTTCGCTCTCGCCCGTGCACGTAGGCCGGGACATGAGCGGGCGGGACGCCCCCGCTCCCAGGGCAGCGCTACTTGGTTGTGCCCGGGGTCGTCGTACCCGGAGTCGTTGAGTCGGGTGCCGGCGTGGTCGGCGCCGGCGACGTGGCGCCGGGCGTCGACGTGCTGGGCTGTTCGGCCGTGCTCGGCGGGGTTCCGCCACCGCTGAACAAGGCGATCCCGGCAATGATGGCGACGGCCACGATCGCTGCCGCAAGGATGTAGATGCGTTGGGTTGGCGCATTCTGTGCCATGGGTACTTCCCTTCGCTGTTGTTGACCCGATCAACGCTCGGTCAAGAGCTTGTCAGCAATGGGGCAGAGCCGTGGCGGCACCACGGCGATCCTGTGCAGGTGCGGGAGTACGCTGCTACTACCAGATCGCATTGGCAGAGGAGAGCGAAGCTGCTCCAATGGAAGCGCTCGCTTAACGCACGAACCTCACCCTGAGGAGCGGCCCGCAGGGCCGCGTCTCGAAGGGTGGGCAACAGCGCCGGTGCTGCGAACGCGACCTTTCTGCGTCTTCGTGTAGCCCATCCTTCGAGACGGCCGCTGCGCGGCCTCCTCAGGATGAGATTGGAGTTCGGAAGACCGCTAGTGGCCCGCTCCCAGCATTAGCGGCCCAGTGGCGCACCGACACCCGTGCGCTCGGTGATCAGGCCATAGTGTTCGACGCGGCGGTGGCGCGCGAAATCGAAGATCGTGTCCTTGCCGAAACGGGTCGCATCGAGATCGCAGGCATGGACCAAGACGCCATCCGCCTCATGATCGATCTCACCGACGATCTTGCCGTTGGGATCGGCGATCAAGGTGCCGCCCATCAGGTGATGGCCATCCTCGGTACCGGCCTTGGCGACCGCCACCACCCAGGTGGCGTTCTGATAGGCGCCGGCCTGCACTGAAAGACGATGGTGGAACAGCCGGTCGGCCATGCCTTCGCCGGCCCTCTGGGCATTGACCGACGGCGTGTTGAAGCCGAGCACCACCATCTCGACGCCCTGCAGGCCCATGATGCGATAGGTCTCGGGCCAACGCCGGTCATTGCAGATCGCCATGCCGACCAGGCCGCCCTCGAAGCGCCAGACCGGAAAGCCGAGATCGCCGGGCTCGAAGTAGCGCTTCTCGAGATGCTGGTGCGTGCGCTCCGGATCGAAGTCGACATGGCCCGGCAGGTGGATCTTGCGGTACTTGGCGACGATGCCACCGCTGCGATCGACCAGGATCGAGGTGTTGAAATGGTGTCCATCCGGTGTGCGCTCGGCGTAGCCGAAGCTCATCGCCATCCCCAGTGCCTTGGCCGTGTCGAACAGGGGCTGCGTGGCGGGGCCGGGCATCGCCGTTTCGAACCAGCTGTCGGCGGCCGCGCGGTCCTCGTGATACCAGCGTGGAAAGAAGGTCGTCAGCGCCAGCTCGGGATAGACCACGAAGGTCGCGCCCTGGGCGCTGGCCGCCTCCATCAGCGCGATCATGCGGGCGACCACGCTCTGGCGGCTCTCGGCCTTCTGGATCGGTCCGAGCTGGGCGGCAGCGACAGTGATCAGGCGGGGCATGCGAGGCTCGTGGTCATGCGGTTGCGGAAGGCGGGATGAAGCGGCTGGAACATAGTGGGCTGCACGCCACATCAGCACATGCTATTTCGCGCCGTATCCATAATTCCAGGTTATGCCCATGACGATGAACCTGCGGCAGATCGAGATGTTCCGCGCCATCATGGTCACCGGCTCCATCAGCGGCGCCGCCCGCCTGCTGTCGGTGTCGCAGCCGGCGATCAGCCGGTTGCTGGCCTACACCGAGGATCGTCTGGGCTTTTCCCTGTTCGAGCGCATCAAAGGCCGCGTGCAGCCGACGCCCGAGGCGCGCCAGCTGTTTGCCGGCGTCGACCAGGTGCATCAGGAGGTGGCACGGGTCAACGAGCTGGCCGCGGAACTGCGGCGCGGCGGCACCGGCTCGGTGTGCATGGTGGCCAGTCCCAGCGTCGGGCATGTGCTGGTGCCCAAGGCCATCGCCCATTTCCGGGCCCGTCATCCCGACGTGCGGGTCGAGCTTGAAATCCTGACGCTGGCTGATCTGATCGGCAAGGTGAGCAGCCATCGGGCCGATCTCGCCATCACCTCGCTGGCGGTCGACGAGCCTACCGTCACCTCGACATTGATCGGCGAGGGGCGGCTGCAGGTGATCTTCCCGGCCGACCATCCGCTGGCCGAAAAGCGCGTGGTGAAGGCGGCTGATCTCGCGCCGTACCCCATCATCGGCTACGGCCCGCACACGCCCTATGGCATGACCGTCAGCCGCCTGCTGAACACCACGACCCGGCCGATCCGCGTCAACACGCAGGTGCGTTTCACGCCCAACGCCTGCAGCCTGGTGCAGGCCGGCGCCGGCATCGCCATCGTCGATGATTTCGTGCTGATGGATCGGGCCTGGCCGAATATCCAGTCACGTCCTCTGGTGCCCAAGACGACCACCCGCGTCCATCTGCTGACCTCGCGGGTGGAGCCGCTGTCGCGCATTGCCCACAGCTTCGTCGCCGGCCTGCGCAGCCTGCTGCCGGCGTCGCCCGCACCGCCGGCCAAAGACTGATTCCCACTCATATAACGCATGGTTATGGAAACGATCGATTTTGGTATTTGATTTTGGGTCGCCGCATGCCCAGCGTCGCCCGATCCAATGGGAGACGTCCATGCCGGTCCTCAAGACAACCCTCCGCGCCGTCGTCGCTGCTTTGGCGGCCGCCGTCGCCGCACCCGCCGGCGCCGCCGATCGCGTCCACCTGATGCTCGACTGGATCCCAACCGGCGACTACGCGCCATACTACGCCGGCGTGGCT
>Ga0187894_10000610_pt1 | contig 48297 bp, 34 predicted proteins | sample GBC1701081metaG_FD_136650 | JGI IMG/M metagenome (GOLD analysis project Ga0187894, IMG submission 136650) | White microbial mat communities from a lava cave in the Kipuka Kanohina Cave System on the Island of Hawaii, USA - GBC170108-1 metaG ... | reverse complement strand
GAAATTAGTTATTGCATTTTATTCTAACAAAGTGTAAAATCCTGTCATTGAAAATGATGTTGTTTGACAACCGAGCCGAAAGTCGAAATGCCTGATTAGAGCCTTGCTGCTGTGCTGAGTAGACGAATAGAGCAACGTGCCTGAGAAGGAGCGTTTGATGCACACGAAAACGATAGGCAAAAAGCAAAAGCCCGATGCTGCTAACACCGGGCTAATCTAACCAGACTGTTCAAGCAGTCCAGAAAGGAAACTGACAATGAAATCTTACAACTCAAACCCGACCGCAATCAAGACCGACCGCATTGAAAGAGCCGTTGAACTGATTCAATCCGGCGCAACTTTTGAACACAAAGCCGGTGTCTGGAAAGTCTACACCGACCGCCAGAATATCCCGTACACCGTCGCAAATAACCAATGCGATTGCTTTGACTTCACCGAGACCTTAAAGGGTGAATCCTTCTGCAAACATCTGTGGGCAGTCGTGGGCGCGGCAGTGGCAATGATGATTCACGACCTCAGACAAGCCAAGAACAAAGCAGAACTTGATGCGGTGGTTACGACCTACAAGACGGCAATCGCTTCTGCTCCGGCTGCTTATGTGGCGATTGCCAGAAGTGAATACCGCAAACAGCGTGACTCGTTCAAAGCGGCAGATTCACAGCGCCGCGGCGGTCTACAATCAGCGCCGCGGCGGTTACGGTGTGCGGAATCTTCAAGAGTGCGAGCAGGTCACAGATTGCCGCCTGAATGTCGGCTTCGCGGGCGCTCTCGCGGTACGATAGCTTCCCATTTTGCATTTAGAATGCCTCCTGTCTGGGACACAATAAGGACACAATAACGTGCGAAATTCTGCGAAGGTGTCCTAAGAAAGATTTGCTAAACTGTTGAAAAAAGCAGCGGGTCATAAAAAACCGTTATCATTTGCATAAAAACAATTCGTTGTACAAGTTTGCTTTTTGGACTTATAACCTAAGAGAAGCTTTTGCCCATTTGAAAATGTAAGTTAAGGAATAAAAATCTGCTGATTTGACCTTGCTATTTTCAGTAAGTCGTTTGAATCGCAGATTTAAGAACAATAAGGAAGTACGTATGGCTACCGCAGTAACCTCTCACACCAGTTCTATAACAGGAAGAAATCTTGATCTCAGACAAGCACGTTCGCAGAAAACCTCGCGTGAAGTCTATTTTTTAGGAGTTGACGGCGGCGGCACAAAGACCCATGCCGTCGTCACGGATGCCAATTTTCAGATAATTGCCGAAGGACGGAGCGGCGCGTCAAATCCCTTGCGTGTCGGTATGGACGAAGCCATCAGCAACATTGAAGCCGCTATCTTCGATGCTTTGAAAAGAGCGCATCTGGAACTCGCAGACCTCACTGCCGCTGGTTTCGGCATTGCCGGAATCAGCCATCCCATTCATTACCACACCATGAAAGAAGAGCTTACCCGCACGCTCGGACTAGAAAATCTGGAACTCGTTACCGACGCAAGAATCGCGCTGACCGGCGCTCTCGATGGCAATCCGGGAGTTATTGTCATTGCCGGAACCGGATCAATCGCTTTTGGCGTAAATGACAGCGGCGAAGATGCCCGTTCGGGCGGCTGGGGACCGACGTTCAGCGATGAAGGGTCAGGCTATGATATCGCCCGCCGCGCTCTGAAAGCCATTGCCTCTTCTTTTGATGGTCGCGCCTCCAATACGCAACTGGCGACCTTGATCTACCGCGAACTTGGTATCAAAGACGCCGCCGAATTGCCGAGCGTCATCTATAGCGAAAAGACGACGCCGGCGCAGATTGCCTCGCTGGCGCGATTGGTGAGCGAAGCCGCCGCCCAAGGCGATGAGGTGGCGCGGGAGATTCTGGCGCAGGCTGGCACGGAACTTGGGCAACTGGCGGTTGCGGTCATTAAACGCCTTGCTATGGAAGAGCAGGAATTTCGCGTTGCCTACGTTGGCAGCGTCTTCAAAGCCGGCGAATTGATACTGGAGAGTTTCCGCCGTGAGCTAGTACAGGTAGCGCCGCGTGCCATCATTGGCGAACCGCTGAATCCGCCAACCATCGGCGCGGTCAAAATTGCTGAGATGGCAACCCTTGAATAAGGTAGCGCAAATTGTTGGTTTTCAGAAGTCGAAAACCAAGAAGCAAACCGATGGTTTGCGTTGCACCTTGACAGTCCGGCAAAGTAGTATAACTGGCACAGAAGTTTCTAATAATTGGTCAGCACAAAATTAGAGCGTATCTACTGAAATCAGGCACGGCGATACAAATTTGATTTGCGCTTCGCAGCCGTTGCACGAGTAGCATTTCCGTATCTGTAGTTGACGACGCAGGTGAGCCGGTACGGCAGAGTTTCGCTGGTTACAGATGTACGATTTCAGGGTCACTTCCTGTTTCCATGTTGCTGTTTCAGAGCTATTGTGACTCCTGACTTTCGATTGCTGTCTTTATACATATATGCAACTGCATACACTCGACCTCATTATTATTGTGGCGTACCTGCTTGGCGTGGTGCTGCTCGGCTGGTGGTTCAGTCGCCGGCAAAAGAGCATTCGTGACTATTTTCTCTCCGATCAGGATGTCCCATGGTGGGCGTTAGCGGCTTCGATTGTGGCAACCGAAACTTCTGTCGTCACCTTTATCAGCGTACCGGCGTTTGCTTATGCAGCAAATGCCAGAGGCGAAGGCGGCAACTTCACCTTTCTGCAACTTGTCACCGGCTATCTGCTTGGACGCTTGATTATCACGGCGCTCTTTATTCCTCTCTATTTTCGCGGCGAGATGTATACGGTCTATCAAATTCTTGACCGCCGTTTCGATGGTAGAGTCAAGCGCGTTGCCGCTTCCTTGTTTGTCACGACGCGCTCGCTTGCCGATGGCGTTCGCATCTATGCCACCGCCATTCCGTTAATCCTGCTCACCGGCTGGGCAGATTGGAAGTCCATTCTGCTCATCGGGCTGGTCATGATTATCTTTACCTATCTGGGCGGCATCACGGCGATCATCTGGATCGAAGTCATCCAACTGGCGATTTATAATCTGGGGGCGATTGTGGCGGCTATTCTGCTGCTCAATCATATTCAAGGCGGCTGGGGCGAAGTTGTGGCGGTCGGCAGCGAATTTGGTAAATTCAATCTCTTCGATTTCACCTTTGATATAGCAAAAAGTTATACCTTCTGGGCGGGCGTGATTGGCGGCGCATTTCTGACGACAGCAACGCATGGCACGGACCAGTACATGGTGCAGCGTTATCTGTGTGCCAAGAATGCCAAACAAGCAACCACCGCGTTGCTGACCAGCGGCATTGTCGTCTTCGCGCAATTTATCCTCTTTCTGCTGATTGGCGTTATGCTGTTTGTCTACTATCGCCAGTCGCCAACGCTGCCGGAAGGCATAACCCCGGATCGCATCTTTTCGCACTTTATCGTCAACGAAATGCCGACGGGAATTGTCGGCTTGGTGATTGCCGCAATGCTGGCGGCAGCCATGTCATCGTCATTGAATGCGCTGGCTTCGACGACCCTGACCGATTTTTATCAACCGTTGATTGCGCCGAACAAATCGGAAGCGCACTATATGAATTTTTCGCGCCTCGTCACGGCGGCTTGGGGGGCAATTCAAATCATTGCCGCCTTTTATATGATTGGACGCGATAAGCGCATCGTTGATACGGTGTTGTCTATCGCTTCGTTTACCAACGGTCCGATTCTCGGTCTGTTCTTTCTGGGGACGTTGACGCGGCGGGTTCGGCAGACCGGCGCATTGATAGGCGTCATTAGCGGCATCGCCGTCATGATTTATGTCTGGGGATGGCTGCAAATCTCCTGGCAATGGTACACCCTGATAGGTTCATCGTTGACGTTTCTGGTCGGTTATATGGCGAGTTTTGCGGTTGATCGGCAGATGATCGTTGAGCAAGCGGCGGATTGATTTTGCCAACGCCAATGAAAACAGCAAAAGGGAAACGCAAATCGTCTTCCGGCAGCGACAACCTCTGCAAATATCTGGCAGAGCGATATGCCGACCAGTTTGCTTCGTGGCTGTTGAAACGCTCTGTGAAAGGCGTAAAGGTCTTAAAGACCGAACTCAGCAAGGAACCGATTCGCGCCGATTCGGTAATCTTGCTCAATGTGTTGGGTATTATTCTGCACATTGAATTTCAGGTTTTGACGGAAAGCGAGCCGGAATTGCCGTTCCGAATGCTCGATTATTGGGTACGGCTGTATCGCAACTATCGCTGCTCAATCTTTCAGGTGGTCATCTTTTTGAAAGAGACAAATGATGAGATTCCGAATCAATTTGTTTTTGATGAGACGCGCCATCAGTATCACATCGTCAAGATATGGGAAGTGCAGCCGCAGGAGTTGATGAAACACGAAGGTTTGTTGCCCCTTGCGGTATTAGCGCAAGCCGACACGAAAGAGAATTTGATTCAGCAAGTCGCCCAACAGGTCAGAAAGATAACGCCGGAAAAGAAGAGAATGGAGCTTTCCACTTGGATACAAGTTCTGGCAGGTCTAAGATTCGATAGAGATTTAGTGAAGTTATTATTTAGAGAGGACATCATGAAGGAATCCGTTATCTATCAGGACATCTTGCAGGAAGGCATTCAACAAGGGCTGCAACAGGGTTTGCAAAAAGAGGCGAAAGCGATGGTCTTGCGTCAACTGACGCGAAGATTTGGAACTCTTGAGGACAATATGCGAAGACGCATTCAACGACTGTCACTAATGGAATTGGAAGAACTTGGGGAAGCCTTGCTTGACTTCAAAAACAAAGCGGCAATTACCAAATGGCTCGACCAGCGCAAAGCAGCGTCTCGAAATAATTAGCGATAGGGAAATTATCTTGAAGTCGCAAGGACGCGGCGAGGGAATGAATAGACAAGTCAGGATGAAAAGAAATTTCTTCAATCCAATAGCAATAATCTTCGTTGCTTATTTAGCGATGGCATCGGTTTTGCCCGTGACCTTATCGGCGCAGCGCAAGACACAACCAAGCGCATCGCCGGCAACGCTGGCAACAGCTACGCCCGAAGCGGTTGGTATGTCCGGCGCGAGGCTGGCGCAGCTTGATGAGGTAGTGAACGCCGCCATTCAGCGCAAAGAGACGCCGGGAGCCGTCGTGTTGGTCGGGCGTAAAGGCAAAGTTGTCTACCGCAAAGCCTTCGGCAATCGCGCCCTTGAGCCGGAACGCGAAGCGATGACGCTTGAGACGATTTTCGATCTGGCATCGCTGACCAAAGTTGTCGCAACGGCGACTTCGATAATGATTCTCGTTGAGCAGGGCAAAGTGCGACTCGCTGACCCGGTGTGGCGGTATATTCCTGAGTTCAATCAAGCGGGCAAAGCGAGTGTCACAGTTGAGCAATTATTGACGCATCGCGCCGGATTTGTGCCGGACAATTCGATTCACGATTACCAAGAAGGCGCAGAACGAGCTATGCAGCGCATCTACGAACTGCCGCCCGATTACGAACCCGGAACCCGCTTCGTCTATTCCGATGTCGGCTACATCGTTGCGGCGGAAATCGTGCGGCGGGTTACGGGAATGCCGCTAAACGATTTTGCAAGAAGAAATATATTTGAGCCTTTGGGAATGAAAGATGCCTCCTATCGCATCCTGCTTGAGCAAGGGCAAAGCGCAGCGTCATTTCATTCTGTAGGACATCGTTCGGTATCTGCAAAAATCGGCACGATGAAAACCTTAGAGAAAGCCGCAACGGTGAATCGTATCGCGCCAACCGAAAAACGCACGGGGCGCAAAGGCGATAACCAAGCCTTTATGCGCGGCGAAGTTCACGACCCGCGAGCCTATTTGCTCGGCGGCGTGTCCGGTCATGCGGGACTCTTTTCGACTGCCGATGATTTAGCCATCTACTGTCAGATGATTTTGAACGGCGGCACATACAATGGCGTTCGCATTCTCAGCCCCTATTCCGTTGAACGCATGACCATGCCGCGAGGTGTGCCGCGCAACGAAATGCGCGGCATTGGCTGGGATGTCGGTTCGGCGTTCTCTGCCAATCGCGGCGACCTCTTCCCGCTTGGCACGTTCGGGCATACCGGCTTCACCGGCACAAGCATCTGGATTGACCCGGCAAGTCAAACCTTCGTCGTCTTTTTATCGAATCGCGTTCACCCGAACGGCAAAGGCGATGTGGCACGATTGCGCTCGTTCGTCGCTTCCATCGTTGCCAGTTCCATCATCGAACCGCCGTTCGCGCCGCTTTTTGAAGCTATCGCCGATGCCAGTTATCACGTCGAACCGTCACGTTCACAACCGACACGCGCCAACATCACTGAAACCATACATCCGGTACTCACCGGCATTGATGTTTTAGTGCGCGATAACTTCAAACAACTCGAAGGGCGCAACATCGGCATCATCACCAATCACACAGGGCGCGACCGCACTGGTAGGGCGACGGTTGATATTCTCGCTGCCGCTAAAAATCTCAAAGTTGTGGCGCTCTTTTCACCGGAACACGGCTTGCGCGGCATCGAAGATGATTTCATCGGCAACACCAAAGACGAAAAGACCGGGTTGCCGGTTTATAGTCTCTATGATTCCAAAACCAGAAGCCCGACCGATGAAATGTTGAAAGGCATTGATACGCTGGTCTTCGACATTCAAGACATCGGCTGTCGCTTCTACACTTACATTTCAACCTGCGGGCTGGCAATGGAAGAAGCGGCGAAACGCGGCATCAAATTCGTCGTTCTTGACCGCCCCAATCCGATTAACGGCGTGGATGTCGAAGGCGCGATTGCCGATGCCGATTTATCGCAAGGCTCTTTTATCGCTTACTACCCGTTGCCGGTGCGACACGGCATGACTGTCGGCGAACTGGCGACTATGTTCAACGCCGAAAAAAAGTTCAACGCCGACTTAACGGTAATTAAGATGTCAGGCTGGCGGCGCTTCACCTATTTCGACTCCACGACGCTGACCTGGATTAACCCGTCACCGAATATGCGAAGCCTGACGGAAGCCTTGCTCTATCCCGGTGTCGGGTTACTCGAAACCACCAATCTTTCGGTAGGGCGGGGAACTGATACGCCATTTGAAATGATCGGCGCTCCGTATGTAGATGGAATGCGACTGGCGGAACAATTGAATCAAGTGGGGCTTGCCGGAGTGCGTTTCGTGCCGGTGCGCTTCACGCCGAAGGCATCGAAATTCGTCAACGAAGAATGCGGCGGCATCAATATCATCATCACCGACCGCGCTCAATTTAAGCCGGTAGCTACCGGGATAGAGATGGCTTATCAACTCTATAAACTCTATCCGACGACGTGGAAAGTGGATGACTATTTGCGCTTGCTGGTGCATCGCTCGACCTTAGCGATGCTCAAAGACGGCAGAATGCCAAATGAAATGATGCAAAGCTGGCGCAAAGATTTCGATAAATTCAAAGCGACGCGAGAGAAATATCTGCTCTATTGATAGCGGCTGTAACGGAATTTGGCGCTGATTTTTAGCAGGATTCGCATTGATATTTTTATCCTAAGTCGCAACGCGACATTTGAAAAAATGAAAACGGTTTGCGCCTGGCGATTGGTTGTGATAGTTACAACTCTGATGCGTCAGACAGCTGATGACATCTGCACTGTCAGGGTAAAAGGCAAATCACAGGGCATCTAAAAAAGTTTTAAGCAAAAAGAGTTTTCCGCTCTTTAGGAATCGGCTTTCGGACGGCAAGCCGAAAATGCGCCGTCACGCTCTTACAAAAACATTCAATGGAGGACATTATGCTGACGAGAAAAATCAGGCTCGTTTGCCTCATCTTCCTGCTGCTATCGTTGACTGTAAATGCGATACCGGTAGGAGCACAGGAAACCACCGGGGCGATTTCCGGCATTATCACTGACCCGAACGGTTCGCTGGTTTCCGGCGCGACCGTGACCATCAGAGACACCGACAAGAATATCGTCGCCCGCACCATTACGACCAATTCGGAAGGCTTCTATGCCGCCCCTTTGCTGCTCATTGGCAACTACTCCGTAAGCATTGAAGCAACTGGCTTCAAGAAATTCACAAAAACGGGAATCGAGGTGAACGTCAGCGACCGTCTCACGGTTGACGCTACCCTCGAAGTCGGCGGCACCACTGAAGAGGTTATCGTCCAAGCTGCGCCGGTGCAGGTCGAACTGCAATCCTCTTCCGCCGCCGGTCTGGTCTCGAACCTTGAGATTAAAGAACTGCCGCTCAACAACCGTAACTTCATCCAACTGGTGACGCTGCTGCCGGGAGTCAGCAATGGCAATGTGGATCAGCCGTACATTGGCACGACCAACCCGTTCGGGCAAACCAATGTCATCACCATTTCCATCAATGGCGCTCGCGCCAGCCAGAACAGTTGGACGGTTGACGGCGCGGACAACGTAGACCGCGGCTCAAACCTCACCCTGCTCAATTATCCGAGCGTTGACGCGATTGCTGAATTCAAAGTCTACCGCAATCACTACACGGCAGAATTTGGACGCAATGCCGCCGGCGCGGTCAATGTCATCACCAAATCGGGAACCCGTCAATTTCATGGCACGGCTTACGAATTTTTCCGCAACGACAAGCTGAACGCCAATACCTATTTCAATAATCTTGCCGGACGCTTTACCTCCGACCCGACTGCCAAAGCGCCTGACCTGATTGTGCCGGTGGGCGATCCGCGAGATGGCAAAAAACGCCTCGAAAGACCGCAACTGCGTTATAACAATTTTGGTTACACGATTGGCGGCCCGGCGTTCATTCCCGGCGTCTATCCCAGAGATAAGAGCAAGACCTTCTTCTTCTTTTCTCAGGAATTTCGCCGCATCATCACCTACTCCAACTTCACGGCGATTGTGCCGTCTGCCGGAGAGCGTCAGGGTATCTTCTCACAGCCCATCTGCATAGCGACCAACGCCGCCGGCTCGGCTTGTACGCAATCGGCAACGCAGATTACCAACATCAGCCCGGCAGCGCAGTCCTATATCACCGACATCTACGGCAAACTGCCACTACCGAATAGTGGCACGAATACCTTGCTCAGTAATCTGCGAAACGTCTCCAATCAGCGTCAGGAACTGATTCGCGTAGATCATAACTTTAGCGAAAAATTTACCCTCGCGGTTCGCTACCTGCATGATGCAATTCCGACAGAAGAACCGGGCGGCTTGTTCACCGGCAATGCCTTACCCGGCGTTTCGACGACCAAGACCGATTCTCCGGGCTATAGCTGGGTGGTTCGCAGTGTGCAAACCATCAGACCCAACCTGTTGAACGAATTGGGCTACGCCTTCTCTTTCGGGGCAATCATCAGCGACCCAATAGGCTTGGTGCTAAAAGACAATTCGCCGAATGTGGCAGCGGCAATCAAGCTGCCTTTTGCTGTTACCCTTAACCGGATTCCAGTTGTTAATCCGGGTTATTCCGGCACGGGCGGTTTCGGTCCCTATGATAATTTCAACCGCAATCACAACATCTATGACAATCTGACGTGGATTCGCGGGCAGCATACGTTCAAATTCGGAACCAGTATGCATTTCTATCAAAAGACGGAAAACGCTGGCGGCAACAATGTCGGCACGTTCGCCTTTGCCACCGCGCCGCGTCCCACCGGCAGCACCGCAACGACGACCCAACAGGCATGGGCAAACTTCCTGCTCGGCAGAGTCTCGACCTTTACGCAAGTCTCACAGGACTTGACGCCCGATATTCGCTCCCGACAGTTTGAGTTCTATGCTCAGGATGATTTCCGTGTCCGTCCCAATCTCACCCTTAACTATGGCTTGCGCTTTTCTATCTTCCGCCAGCCTTATGATAAAACCGGACAACTGACCAACTTCGACCCGGCGGCGTATAATCCGGCGGATGCGTTCAGGATTGACCCGGCAACCGGCAACCGCATTCCGGGAACCGGCAACCCGCTCAATGGCATTATTCAAGGCGATGCCAATTCGCCCTTCGGCAGCAAAGTATCGCCGGAAAATCGCGGCGTCCTGGCGCCGGTCTTCGGCTTTGCCTGGGATCCGTGGTCGGATGGCAAGACGGCATTGCGCGGCGGCTATGGCATCAGTTATGACGTGGTGCTGGTCGGCATCCTCGAACAGAACATCTTTTCCAATCCGCCGTTTGTGCAGAATGTCGCCATCAGCAATACGGTGTTGAACGATCCGGCTTCGGTATTGCCGTCCATTTCGGCTGCGCCTCTGGCTTTGCGCGGCGTGCAGAACAACAAAGATCTGCCGTACATTCAACAATGGAGCTTTGACATTCAACGACAGGTTGGCAAGAATTTTCTCATTGATGTCGGCTACTACGGCTCGAAAGGCACGCACCTGATTGGCATTGTAGACATCAATCATGTTGCGCCCGGTGAAGCCATCCGCGCCGGTATTATTACCGCCGGACAGCACGTTACCGCCGCCCTGACGCCAAGGTTGAATGCGGTGCGCCCGTTCAAAGGCTATACCGCTATCAACACCATTCAGCCGTGGTTCAACTCCGCCTATCACTCGATGCAGCTATCGTCTGAGAAGCGTTTTTCCGATGGCTCACTGGTGCGGCTGTCGTACACCTATTCACACGCCATGACCGATGCTCAGACCGACCGCAGCAGTTCACCGCAGAGTTTCTACTTCCGTAGTCTGGATCGTGGTCCGGCGCAGTTTGACCGTCGCCAGATTCTTTCTATGAACTATGTCTACGCTCTGCCGTTCTTCAAGAAACAGGAAGGCATACTCGGACAGGTACTTGGCGGCTGGCAACTTGCCGGCATCATCAGCGCCGGTTCCGGTCTGCCGATTACCATTACAACATCAAACGGCTTAGACCCGTCAGCCGTTGGTTTCCTTGGACCGAGCGCTTCAGGACCGCGCCCCGATGTAGTTGGCGACCCGCGCCTGACAAACCAGTTGCGATCCCGTTTGCAATGGTTCAACGTCGCGGCATTCCGCGATGTGTCAACCGGCGAAAATCGCGTCGGCAATGCGGCGCGAGGCGTCTTGACGGGTCCCGGTTATCAGCGTTGGGATGTCAACCTCAGCAAACGCTTCCGAATTCGGGAAGGCATGAACCTGCAATTCCGCGCTGAAGGCTACAATATCTTCAACCATACGAACTTCAATGGACTCAGTACCGCGCTTGGTGCAGTCACTTTCGGACAAGTGACCAGCACCCGCGACCCGCGCCTCTTCCAGTTCGCTTTGAAGTTGAATTATTGATGATTTTCACTTGGAGTGCGGTGACTTGTCACCGCTTAGGCTTTTGCTTGAACCGTATACCAAAGCAGCAACTTGCCGCACTCCGCATTCACCAGGCAACAAAGCCACCGACACAATTGGTGGCTTTGTTGTTTCAAGAGAGCAAGAGATAGAGATACAACACCACCAGAGCCGCCAGAATAACAATCACCACAATCGCCACTGCCGTTATCGCAATCGTCAACAGCGATAATGTTCCAATCAAGGCGATGAAAGCATAGCTATTGCGCCGCCGTTCCTGTAAGCCGACCATCGCATCATAGAGCGAAATTGCCGCGCTCGACTCTTCTGCCGCCGCCACATGGCGGGCGCGACGCGCCCGCGCCACCCGGTAATTTTCACTGCCGCAATAACGACAACAACTGCTCAATTCATTCGGCGCAAACGACACCGGCGCGGCGCACAACCGACAGCCGATGATTTCACTCTCGCCCACTTCGCGCCCGATAACCGGCAATGCCGGAAGCAAATCCCGTTCGTTGTAGAGATAGAGCGCATAGGCGAGCAATGCCAGCGAAAACGTGATGCCGCTCAAAATCATCGAAACAAAGAGCCACAACGGGCGCGATACCGTAAAGTCACTGAAAATGCCAATCGTCGAAGCCATCGCCCACAGAACGCCGAGAACCAGCAGCGTTATCATTACAAAGGGCGAATGGTAACGCCAGACTCTGCGCCACTGACGCTCCGCCTGTCGCAGTTGTTCCGCCGCTTTCGCTCTGAGCGATACGGTTGCTGAATAATCTTCCGGCACCTTAATTGGCGTGGCGCAATTCGGACATTCGAGCCGGTCAGGAACGATTGGTACAGGCGCGGCACATTGTTGACACTTCAACGGCGCTAGTTTCGGCAAGCCGTCGCCGTCTTCTACTTGGGCGCGTTCCGGCTTCTTGGGCAGACTCAAGCCGATGCTTGCCAGAATGACGGCAAGAAGGTAAATGACGGGTCCGAACCAGCCTTGCCATTTGGTAAACTGATGCGCCCAGAAGTTTGCCTGCATCCGCTTATTGCTTTTTACCTGCGGTTCCAGCAGCGCCAAAATAAGCTCTGCGGTGCGGTCTTTCTTTGCCAGTTGCAGAGGCGTTTTGCCGTCGCTGTCCGTCGCATTCACATCTGCGCCATGAGCCAGCAGAGCGCGGACAACAGCAGGCGCGTCCGCCTTCATCTTGCGCGTCTCCGGGTCATAGCCGCCGCTTACCGCGGAGGTCAACGGCGTATTGCCGTTATCCGACCGGAAATTGACATTGGCTCCGTGCGCGAGCAGCGCCTTGGTTAGTTCGAGGTCGCATAATTCAGCCGCAATAATTAATGCCGTTGCGCCGCTTTTGGTTGCCAGATTGGGGTCAGCGCCGAGTTCGAGAAGCCGGAGAGCAATGAGTTTATGATTGGGGTTCTCGTCGGAGAGGGCGACGGCAAAGATCAACGCTGTCTCCTGATTGTCACCGGCTCTGGCATTCAAATCAACGCCGCGTTTGAATAATAATTCCAGCACGGGAATCTGCGCGGTAGTTACGGCTCCAACCCAGGCGACGCGGTTTTTGACGCCGCTTAGATTCGGATTGGCTCCCCGCTCGAGCAATTTGTTGACAATCTCCGCATGACCTTTGCCGGCGGCAAACCACAGAGCCACATTGCCGTCGCGGTTTTTAGCATTCGGATTCATTCCGGCATTCAAAAAGAGGTCTACGGTAGCGATGTCATTGCCGATAACGTACCTGACAAATTCATCTTCAGTAAATTCGATACCGCGCCGTTGCAGTTCAGCGCGTGCCGCTTCCTGCGTCTGTGCCGGAACACAAACGACAAAGAGCAACAGTAGAAAGACCGTGAGGGCAGAACGCACAGCGAGTCTGGTTGGCTTCACAAATTGATGAATTCTCCTCTGAAGTTTCACGAATCGCAGGCAGACAATGTGACTACTCCCCATAGCAAAAGCTAGGGGCTTCTATGGATTTTCACCAATGCGGTGTAGTCCCACAGCAAGAAGGTTTAAAGCCGCATTCAAATCGCGGTTGATGGCAAGATGACAGCACGGACAAATATACCTTCGACTACTCAAGGGCATCTTTTGACGATGCCCACAACGGCTGCAATCTTGCGAGCTGTAGGCGGGATTGACTTTGACAAACACTCTGCCAGCTTCTGCCGCTTTGCTAGAGAGTTGGGCAAAGAATCCAGACCACGCCGCGTCACTAATGCTTTTCGCAAAACAAGACTCATGCAACATTCGGTTGACCTGCAAACCTTCAACACAAATGACGCCAAACCGATTGATGATCTGGCGCGATTCTTGATGGATAAAATCCCTTCTTTTGAACGTGATGCGTTCGTGAACGCGAGAAACCACTTTGCGCCGCTTGGCTCTTTGCGGCGTACCCTTTTCTTGTTTCGAGAGGTTGCGTTGCGCCTTTTTCAGGCGCTTTTCTTCTTGGCGAAAGAAGCGGGGATTTTCGATGCGCTCATCATTCGACAGATGAGCAAACGACTCAAGTCCAACATCAAGAGCGATGGATTCAGTGGACTCAGGCAACAGCTTTGGTTCTACTTCACAAGAGAAGCAAGCAAACCATTTGCCGGTTGCGGTGCGCTTGATCGTCAGTGTCTTAATCTCACTGTCAAGCGGTCTGTGCAGTTTGATGTGGACGTTGCCAATTCTCGTCAACTTCAAATGATGCCCATTCACCGAAAAACCAGATTGCGGATAAGTGAAACTGTCATAGCGAAAATGGGCTTTGAAGCGCGGATAACCTGGCTGTTCTCCAGCTTTAACCCGACGAAAGAAGGCTTTGAAAGCCAGGTCAAGGCGAACGGCAACATTTTGCAGAACTTGCGAATGGACGTGCTGCAAAGACGGGCGCTGTTGTTTGTACTTGGTCGTCTGCGCGTGTTGGTCATAGAGCGTCAAGGATTGCTTATGTTCTTCATATTCGCGCTTTCTGTCTGCCAGCAGTTTATTGTACAACCACTGACATTCGCCAAGCGTTTGACGCAAGAGTTTTTCTTGTCGTTTGCTTGGAAAAAGCCGAAATTGAAAGGTCTTACGCATCAAGCTACTAATAGCACAAAATCAGCCAATGGGTCAAACAAGCAACCCTTTGAGGGTTGGCAAACTTCATCCCCATTGATGAATCAAGGGGATGAAGTTTGCCGTTCTTGGTAAATGGAAATCGGCAAAGAGACAAAGGTTATAGCGTGATGAGACGATAAAATGCTTAAATTCCGAAATATGAAATTCTGCTGTGAGAAGAGAACCGGATTGGTGCTATTGTGCCTTCTTCTCCTACTTTCAACCGCCACTTCGTGCCGCAAGCCCGCCAAACCCGCAGAAGAGATGTCGCCGCCGTTATCCGGCGAGCCGGAAACCTACTCGGCAACCGTTGTGCATACTACAGAAGACGGCGACCGCCGTGAAGAAGTTATCACGCGCATTGTCGTTGCCCCGGACAAGCGGCGCGAAGAGTGGGCAGAGAACGGCAAGCAACGAGTTGCCATTCTCCGTTTCGATACTGGCAAGAGTTATCTTCTCGATGTAGAGAATCAGGTTTACACAGAAACCGACCTTAATCAAGCGGCTCTAGCACCGAAGCAGAATGACGCACAATCGGCTACAGGAGCCGAAAGCGACGATACGCAAGGGCGTGCAACCGCGCCCGCATGGATGACCAATGAATTCAAAGAAGAACCGGAAAGTGTTGAAACCATAATGCTGCCCGAAACGACATTCGCCGGAGAACGCTGCACTGTTAGCGAACGCCGTGCCCGCTTTGCCGATGGTCGTATGGAAATCACAAAGATATTTCGCGCTGAACGATTGGGCGGGCTGATAATCAAGACAGAAGCGGAGAGTATCGCGGCGACTCATCGGGTGAAGTTAATTAGCGAACGGCGCGACCTGAAATTTGAGATTTCTGCCAATGAGTTTGCTATCCCCACTGATTTCAAAAAAGCGCCAACGCTCACTTCTACAGGAAAATGACCATCTGTTTATTCAAACGACCCTGCATCAGCGTAGTTTTTCGATGAGGAAAAGGTTGGAGAGAAAATTCGAGTAGCCGTAAGCATAAGCCTTGCCTTCGGCGGCAAGCAACAGACTATCCTGATGCAAAATTCCCGGCAGGTTGGGCAAAACAATCTCTTTCACGATTTCTCGTTTGCCGGTTGCGACATCGAGCCGGTAAATCTTCACCGGCGCATCGCCTTGTACAACAAACATAGCTTTGCCGTCGTTGCTCCATTGCAACGGTATATCCGCTTCTTCCAAGCCGTTGATAGGGCGCGGTTCGCCGCCCTCAAGAGGATAGAGCATTGTCTTTTGCGCTTGTCCTCTGGAAAGAAAGCTCTTGCCGTCCGGGGTAATCATCGCCCCGACCCGCTCACCCTGCAAAACCAGTTTCAGGTCGCCCGTGTCAATATCACAGATGTAGTTTCGCATCTTTCTGTCCGCATCTATGGTACGCAATAAGACCCGTTTGCTATCGGGGAACCAATCGCAGCGTTCGAGATAACTGGTCGCATCAGGAATCAATACTTTCGCTTCTCCTGCCCCAGTCGGATAGAGAATGAACTGACGCGGTTTGGCGACGCGCAGATGCGCCAACGCCCATTTGCCATCCGGCGACAGCGCCATAGCATTTCCCTCACCTAAGCGAACGGCGGGCGAACCGTCGGTCTTTCGCAGATAAACCACCGCTGTTTTGCCGCCTCCCGCCCCCTCTTCGTCAAAGAGAATGGTTTTGCCATCCGCCGAAATGTCTCTGAGCCACGAATAATCGAGCCACGAAAGATCGCGTTCCGTCTCTTCGTTTGGCGCAAGGGAGATGATACCTTCAATAGCATCTTCGCGGCTTAGTAACACCTTGCCATCTTTCGTTACATCAAGCAGCAGCAGCCTGCCGGTTGAGTTATAGATTTCGCGCTCCTTGCCTGCCAGAGTGACGGCGCGTAACCCGTTATTCAAATCTTTGTCCGCCGCCGTGAACAGCAGTTCATCGCCATCCGGCGACCACGCCAGCCCATTGATGCTGGTAAATTCGCGGGATAGTACCGTTTTATTACCCACAAGGTCAATTATTGTTACCGCACCGTGGTCGTCAAATCGTGCAATGGTGTGATCAAGAAAAGCGATGCGGTCGCCTTTTGGTGATACGCGCACCGCCGCTAACCATTCCGGCGGCTTCGCTTCATAGAGAACAGTGCCAATCGGGTATTCGATGCGACAGACGTTGCGTTCCCAATGAAGAACGGCAAGCTCTTTGCCATCCGGCGACCAGTCCGCGTCCTGCACATTGGTCAAGACCTCACGCGGTGCGCCGCCGGTCATCGGCATTCGCGCCAGTGTTCCTCGCGCCGTATAGAGATGCGTCGGTTTCAGTAAAACCGCCATCTCTCCGGCTTTGGAGACTGCCAGCACCGACATATCCGGCAAATTCAAAGGGCGGGATTCCGGCGTCTCCGGGCGCGTCATGTAGAGTTCTACCGGCTTCTTGTCATAATAAGCGCTGTAGATGATGGTCTGCCCGTCGGGAGCAAAACGCGCTGTCGGCGCATAACCGCGGCGGAATGACAGTTGTTGAAACGACAGCGGCGCGACTCTGCCCATGCTCCTGCCGACGTAAAATGTGACGACCAGCGCGATAAGAACCAGCAGACCCGCGAGCGCCCACCACCATCTGGATCGGGTTGCGGTTGTCACCTGCTGTTCGGTCACGGTTCCCGTGAGCGTCTGCGCTTTGGTCGCTGCGGGCTGGACTGCGGGCAAAGTTTGTCCATCAGGACTTGCAACAGGCGGCGTTGACTCTGCACCATCAAAGATCTCTTCCTGTTCAATGGTAATTCTGGCGCGTTCGCGCACCACTAATGCGCTGTCGGTAAGCTCGCGCACATCGGCGACAAAACGATAGCCGCGTCGCGGGATGGTTTCGATGAATTGCCGCCCCTCTTCGCTTTCGCCCAATGCCTTGCGTAAGGTGGAGACATTCCGCGCCAGATTGCCCTCTTCGACAAAGGTGTCTGCCCAGACTTCGCGGATGAGTTCGTCCTTATCCAGTACACGCCCGTTCTTCTGCACCAGCGTCAGAAGAATATCAAAGACCTTCGGAGCCAGCGGCACAACCTCGCCATCTTTGAATAGCAGACGGTCTTCGGTGTGCAGCGTGAATGCGTCAAATTGATATAAAGGCTTTGTTTTCTTATCCATAGCCGATCTCAGAACTCCTTCTAAAGTTTTTCCGAACTCATTCCGAAAAGTTTCAGGACGATTTTCCGAACTTCCGAAAGACTTTCTCCGCCGCCTTCGAGTATGGTGCAGAGCGGGTTGAGCGATTCCGAATGGACGAGTCGCTCTGATATTGCGCCGCCCATTCTAACACAGCCGCAAGCGGTGATAAATGGGCAATGAAAAAGCCGGGCAGGAAGTGGAGAAGCGAAGATGACAAGTACGAAAAAGACGACGATTACTGTTGAATGCGAAAGGCTTTACCTGTGGCAGTCAGACGTTCCACATCTCTTTTGCGCTTCCTGCAACCGGGATGTACGAATGCTCAGAATCGAAGAAGCGGCAAAAGCCTGCGACCTGAGTTTGTCGGCAATCTGCCAGTTCATCGAAGATGGGCATCTTCACCTCAGAGAAGAAGGCAATAGCCTGTTTATCTGCGCTGATTCGCTGGATGAATGGCGACTAGCTCTGGCGCATGATTCGGAATTGGATCTCGGCCCACGATAACAATTCAATTAAGGAGAAAAGTGTATGTTTGCAAAGAGAATCTTATTACCCATGTTTCTTATCCTGATTACGGCAGTCGCCGCTTCCGCTCAATCCGGTGAGCGCGGCAGCTTATGGAAGAAACTCTCACAACACAAAGCGAAAACCAACGCCATTCAATCATTGGCGGAGCCGGAACAGGAGATTACCCCGCAGGGCAATGTCTCTGCTGCCGCCGCAAAAGGGCGATTGGAAGGAACCTGGCTTGCTACAGTAACTTTCCCGGATGGCTTTGAAATTCAGGTGCTGTTTACCTTTATGGCAGGCAAAGATGAAAACGAAGGGACATTGATTGACACCAACAATTTCCTGTTGACGCCAAACCCGATTGGCGCACCGGATCAAGGCGTGTGGCAGCGCACCGCACAGCGAAGTTTCATCGCTACGCATCTGGCATTTCTCTTTGATACAGAGAATGGCGGCGAGCCAGCCGGAACCGCCAAAGTCCGCGATACCATTGTGATTAACGACCTCGGCACACAGTTCACCGGCAGACAATATATTGAGATATTTGACCCCAACGGACAGCTTGTTGACACCTTTCAAGCAACTATGCGGGCTACACGAATTGTTGCCCAAGCGCCGCCCAATCAATAAATTTCCGCTCATTCACAGTCTCTGACTCACTTTGCATAGCCGATGTATGCTGCGCCTGTCTCTGGCAGTGTGCCAGCCGCAGGTCTGTGCAAAGTAAGTCAGAGACAACTTATAGTCCTTAACTTCAAACAGGTGCGCTCATGAAAGCAATGACACGAAAGGCGAACTTCGCAACCAATTTTTCCGAATCAGATGGGCAAGAACAGGAAGACTTGTCACGCATCAATCGTGTTGCGGAAGGCGATGAAGCCGCTTTTATGGAAATTTACCAAACGACAAAGCCAATCGTCTTTGGCTTGCTTCTTCGCATCATCGGTAATTACGCAACCGCAGAAGAGGTATTGTGTGATGTTTACTGGCAGGTATGGCGACAAGCAACACGGTATGACAGCAAACGCGGTTCGTTGCTTGGCTGGTTACTGACGATTACTCGCACACGAGCGATTGACCGACTACGTGCGGAAAAACCTTTGCGAAGAGAAGGGCATGACCTTGAACGGATTCCGTTATTTTCCAAAACTCCCGAAGAGCAGAGTGCCATCGCCGAACAACAGCGTCTTGTGCGCTCTGTTTTCAAGGGCTTGCCACCTGAGCAACGCACGGTTCTTGAACTAGCTTACTGCTCTGGTATGACACAGACCGAGATAGCCACGCAATTACAATGCCCGCTCGGTACAGTAAAGACGCGAACTCGTCTGGCAATGAATAAAATGCGTGAACAATTAGCGTTTCTCGGTTATAACCACTTCCGTTAATCTATCACTGCTATACAATCTTGCATTCTCGCTCCGGCGGCAATCATTTTGCATCCTTTGGCAATTTTGCCGTTCTCTTCTTTCCTGCCTTGAAAGCTCTGCCGTTCGATGCCATCATTTTCTTGTAGCGCCAGCCGTGACCCGTTACTTCCTGAGTGCTGGAAGTTGATAAACCTTTATGACACCTGTTCTGAATCCTTCAACCGGAAGTCGCTTTCTCGCGCCAGAAGTTTTGGCGCGTATCAATTCGCTGGAACTCGTTGCCCGCGCCGTTGTCGAGGGCTTCATCTCCGGTTTGCATCGTTCGCCTTTTCTCGGATTTTCAACCGATTTCGCCGAACATCGCCAGTATATGCCCGGTGATGATGTGCGCCATCTCGACTGGAAATTGTTGGCGCGAACCGACCGCCTGTTTATCAAGAAGTATCAGGCAGACACCAATACGCATATCAACATTCTGCTCGATACCAGCGCCTCGATGAGCTATGCCAGCGGCACGGTGAGCAAACTGCAATACGCCCAATTTCTCGCTTCATCATTGGCTTATCTCGGTGTCCGTCAACATGATTCGGTGGGGCTGATTGCTTTCAATGACGCGGTGGTTGAGCGTGTGCCGGCATTGTCACGCGCCGGACACCTGCGAACCATGCTCGGTGTGATTGAACGGCAGGAAGCCAAACGCGGCACGGCGATTTCCGCGCAGCTACATCGCACGGCGGAAGTCCTAAACCGGCGCGGTTTGTTGATTCTGATTTCCGATTTATACGACGACCCGCAAGCGATTATCGAAGGCTTGGAGCATCTGCGCTTTCGCGGGCATGATGTGATTGTCTTTCACCTGCTCGACCGCCAGGAACTCGATTTCGATTTTGATGAAGCGGTTGTACTCGAAGACAGCGAAACCGAAGAGCAACTGCACGTCATACCGGAAGCCTTACGCGACGAATACCTGCGGGTTATGCAAAATCATATTGCCGCCATCCGCGAAGGCGCAGCGCGAAACCGTACAGATTACGAATTACTGAAAACCTCAGAACCATTAGACGCGGCATTATCCTCGTACCTGAACCGCCGCGCTCAATTCGGCTGAGACAAAGGGGAACCGAATGGCAAAGCGACGGTTTGAAGATACCGACAGCGCGATGATGCAAAAGATGACCGAAATGGCGCGGGCAACGCCAATTTGGAAAAAACTGCAACAAGCGGCAGACACCAGCGCCGCTATGAAACAGTTTACGCTTGCCGGATTGCGCCGCCGCTATCCGCGAGCGACTGAAGAAGAGTTGCGGCGACGCTTGGCTGCCGTTCTGCTTGACCGTGAAATTGTCATCAAAATGTATGGCTGGGATCCAAAAACAGAAGGCTATTGATGAATGCAGAACAGGTTGAGGTCTTGTTTATCGTTATTGGGGTGCTGGAGCAAATGAAGATTCGCTATGCTATCGGCGGGTCGTTTGCCAGTTCCGCCCATGGCTTCCCGCGAGCCACCAGAGATATTGATTTGATTGTTGAAGTCAGCCCGGTATACGCCAAACATTTTGCTAAACAATTTACGGCGGCGCTGCAACCTGATTTCTATGCCGATGATTATGCTATTGCACAAGCGGTGCGAGCGAGAAAATCATTCAATGTGATTCATGAAGAATCTTTTGTGAAAATAGACCTATTTGTTAGCAAACCCGGCGGCTTTCACCTACAACAACTCGAACGCCGACAATTGGAAATAATAGGCGTCTCGCCTGAGCAGACCGCTTATCTGGTCACGGCGGAAGACATTATGCTTGCCAAACTTGACTGGTATCGCAAAGGCGGCGGCGTATCCGAGCAACAGTGGCGCGATATTTCCGGTGTTATTCGCGTACAGGCGGAACGGCTCGATTATGATTATCTGAGAGAATGGGCGGCAAAACTTGAGGTTAGCGATTTGCTTGAGCAGGCGCTCGAAGAGTCGCTCAATGAGTAAAACAAGGTAGTGCGAAAAAGGTGATGGCGAAAGTTAAATTTATGTGTTGGTGGAAACAGGGCTTCCACTACCGAGACACCGAGACACAGAGGTTGCACAGAGGTTTTCTCTCTCTGCGCTGTCTCTGGGTTCTCTGCGCCTCTGCGGTGCATCTCTCTTATCTCCATCAACCTGACCTTTTCGCACAACCTGAAACAGAAAGGTAGAATAGAAGTCTTTGGCATTCTTAAATCCGTTTTTTCTACTTGGCGCATTAGCAGCGACGATTCCGATTCTGGTTCATCTGGTGCGGCGCACCCGCGCTCAGAAAGTCCTCTATCCATCGCTGATGTTCCTTCGCAAAATTGAACAAAAGACCGTGCGACGGCGCAAATTGCGAAATCTGCTTTTGCTGCTGTTGCGTTGTCTGGCGTTGCTCTTACTGGCGCTCGCCTTCTCACGCCCTTATTTTACGAGTCAGAATCCTGCCGCTTCGACCTCGCGCTCAAGCAGCGTCATTCTCGTAGACAGTTCGGCAAGCCTGCGTTACGGCGACCACTTTTCCCGCGCCCGCCGCGCCGCTCATAACATCATCAATAATGCCCCAAGCGATGAACAGATTGCGCTCGCCAGCTTTTCGCAAGGCTATACGATTGTGCGCCCGCTCAAAAACGATCACGCCGAAGCCAACACGCTGGTTGATGCAATGAAACCGACGCTGGCGGCAAGCGATTATCTACAGGCAGTGCAAGCCGCCGATGCCCTGCTCAAAGAAATTCAACGCGGCGAGCGAAAGGTCTATCTCATCAGCGATTTTCAGGCGACGGGCTGGAATCGCGCCGTCGCGCAGGTCAAACTTAACCCCGCCGTAAAACTCATTCCCGTAGATATAAGCGATGCTAAAGTCGCCAACTTGGCAGTGACCGATATTCGCGCCGATGCGGTGGTCTACGCGCAGAAATACGCCAATAAACTAACCGCTACCATCAATAACTTTGGCGATGAGATTGTTGACACCACGGTTGATTTCAAACTCAACGATTTAGTCGTCGAACGCCGCGAAATCTCGCTCGATGGCGGCGCGTCAAAGACGGTGGAATTTACCGGCTTCAATGTGCCGGACGGCTCGAATCGCGCCGTCGTGGAAACCACAGGAGATAACTTCACCTTCGACAATCGCAATGCTTTTGTCATTCGCCGCGAAAATCAGACTCGCGTACTGGCACTCGAAACAGCGTCACGCGGGCGTAGCGAAAGCCTCTTTCTTCAACAGGCACTGCTCGCCGGTGAAAATAATCGTTATGAATTGACCTTAAAGACCGCAGGCAGCGTCAGCCCTGACGGACTGGCAGACTATCGCGCTATCGTCATCAATGATGTTGGCTCACTCAGCGAGCAACTGGTAACAGCGTTAAAAACCTACGTTGAACGCGGCGGCGGTTTAATCATCGCCTGTGGCAAACATACCGAACCCGGCGATTTCAACCGACAGTTTAGCGATTTTGCCCCCGCGCAATTGGCGGACACGGTGCAGAGCTGGGGCGGTTACGCTCTGATGAGCCAGATCAAGATTGATCACCCGGTCTTTGCGCCATTTGCCAAAGGCGGCAGGCTGGCTTCCACAAGAGTCTATGCCTATCACAAATCCACGCCGAAGGAGAGCGCCGAATCGCTTGCCGCGCTCGATGACGGCAGCCCGGTGTTGATTGAAGGTCTGGCAGGGCGCGGCAAAGTGCTGATGCTGACCACAACGCTCGATACCGCATGGAACGACTTGCCGCTTACGCCAATGTTTCTGCCACTGGTGCGCCAGATGCTCGACCACCTGAGCGGCAACGAAAGTCCGTTTTCTTATACCGTCGGACAAGTCTTCACCGCGCCGCCCGATGCCGAGGGCAATCTTCCGGCGATTGAAAACCCGGCTGGCGGGCGCATCAATGACCCAAGGCGAACCGCTACCGGCGAACTGGCGGTCAATGCTGACGAAACCGGCTTTTATCGGTTGCGTTACCGCGACCACGCCGAAAATGTTGCCGTTGACCTCGACGCCAAAGAGTCCGATTTCAGTAAGCTGAATATAGATGAATTTGTCTCTGCCATTGCTCAGAAGCCTGATGAGGCAACCGCCCCGCTTCAGGAACGCTTGAGCAATGAAGAACTGGAATCGCGGCAGCGATTATGGCTGCCGCTGATTGTCTTGGCATTATTGCTCTTCATCACCGAAGCGATTGTGGCACGGCGTCTCAGACTGGCGAAACTGGTGCGTTGATCTTATGAAACAGAGAAGACCTCAACCGAAGCGCCGTTCCTTCAAAAGGACAATAGAAGAATTACGCGAAGTCGCGTCAATGTTCTGGCCCGCAGACCTTTCAAAGCGAGAAGCGGAACTGAGCATCATTCCGAAACTTCTGGAAACGCAAGACCAGTTTATTGCAATTCTGAGCGTTCCGGTCGCCGATTTGGAAAAACTGTTTGAAGTTGTCAATGCCTCGACTCTCTCAGCCAATCTCTTTCTGAAACATCTGGTCGTGCTGGCGGATTTTGGCGGCGAGATGATTCAAAGAGTGAATAGCCGTTTCGACTCACTATTTCCGGCTGGCGAAATGCAATACTTTCTGAATGGGAATCCGGTTTCTTATCAATTCAAACAACTGCCGGTTACTCGTTTGAACAATGAAAGCCTGCGAATCAGTGGCAAGCGACTACTTGAAAAGCATTCAATGAATGAGCTATTACAAGATGTTGTGGCGTTGCTATTATTTGGCAGTTCAAGTAACGATGAGCAGATTTCATCAATTTTGTCGAAATGCGAAATTGGCAGTTATCTTGGGCAACCGGATAAACTGGCGAAGTTTATCAAACAGAGATACATTTGAGTCAGCCGCATTACCGGCGGCGCAACGACCAATAATCTTGGACAGATGGCGCAAACATTCGTCAAAGAATATCTACAGGAAAATTTGCGAATTGATGAAGTTGAGATTAAACCGAATGGTAATTTGCCATTCGTTACGCACACTGGCGAAGATGATAAACGATTGACGACCTTCGATCTGGTGATTGGCAAAGACGGTAAATTCGCAGCAATCGAAATCAGTTTTCAAGTGACGACAAATAGCGTAATTGAGCGTAAGGCAGGGCAGGCAAAATCGAGATTCGAGCAAATCGAAAAAGCCGGACATAAACTTGCATATGTGATAGATGGTGCAGGCAATTTTCAAAGAGAGACCGCCGTTCGCACACTTTGTCATTACAGTCATTGTACGGTGGCGCTTTCCTCATCGGAACTTGATTGGCTCTGCGAATTTCTGCGCCGATTTTTCGAGCAGAAATAGTATATAGTAAACCCTATGGCGCATTTTTCAGAAAACAGCAAGCGGTTAGAGCTTAGAACGATAAAGACTGCTAGTTGCGATGAGCTTTTTGCCGCTACAAATGGCTGCAATGAGGTCTGTATTTTAAGGCTTCCTGCTAGTGTAGATGGAGAACCGCAGCATCGTTTACAGGGATTTGAGCAGACATTGGCGCGAGTGGCAAAAAATCTTGGTTCTCAGGCAACCTTGCTGATTCTCTGTGAAGTGATAGACTTGGTGAAAGTTCATCAGGTCGTCTCGCCCTACGTGCGCTATCAAAGCTGGATTGCGCTAAAAAAAGAGGCTCCAGTTCCAACACCCAACATCCTGCCTCAGCATCATTTCGGAGCCGTAGTTTATACAAAATATCAGGCATCTCTGCGACACGCGAAAACGCGAATCGCCTATACGTATTGTCCTGCCTGTGACCGAACCACGAAAGATTATGGCGGTAAAAAGCATACCTATCACGAATACGGAACTTTGATGTCGGATGTCTGGCGCGACATTCCCTGTGATTTCGCGGACGAAATCAGCCCGGTGATTGAACGCTTCGCAGACCTCTTTGGTATTGAACCCTACAAAGAACTTCGCCTTGTGGATTGTCGAAAGCTCTTTCCGAACCGCCGGGTTATGCCGTCGCCGCGTTTTGACGCAGAAACGAGTCAGACAATACCTGCAAGTTCTACTAACCAACTCATTCTTGGAGATTGTTTGCAGGAACTGAAACGCTTGCCTGATAATTCCATAGATTTTGCCTTTGCCGACCCGCCATACCATGTTGGGAAAACCTATACCGGCTATGCCGACGATTTACAGATCAGCGAGTATTTCAACTGGTGCGATGAATGGATACGCGAGTTGGCGCGAGTTCTCAAACCGGGAAGGACTTGCGCTCTCCTGAATATCCCGCTGTGGGCAATCCGCCACTTTCTATGTATGGAAAAACACTTGGAATTTCAAAGTTGGATTGTCTGGGATGCGCTCTCGTTTCCGGTGCGGATGATTATGCCCGCGCACTATGCCATTCTTTGTTTCAGCAAAGGCATGGCGCGTCAATTGCCCGAGACGACGGAGAATTTTCAGGAGAATGGCTATACAGGAAACGCCAATCCCTTGGAACCTTTGGCGGAAGGATTTTGTTTGCGGTCTCAATGTATGATGAAGCGCAATGCCTTACGCTTGACTGACCGCGCACGGCTCACCGATGTTTGGTGGGATATTCACCGTCTGAAACATAACACCCGGCGTGTTGACCACCCGTGCCAACTGCCGCCACAACTGCTCTATCGTCTCATCACACTTTTTACGCAACCGGATGAACTCGTTTTGGATTGTTTCAATGGCGCAGGGACAACAACGCTTGCCGCACAGCAACTCAGTCGTCGTTATATCGGCATAGAAAAGTCCGACGATTATCATAAACTGGCACAGGCGCGGCATGAAGAATTATTGAGTGGGTTAGACCCGTTCCGCAAAGAAGAACGTCGTCTGTCGGCAAAAAACAGTCCTGTACCGAGAATGCCCAAACAAAAATATGCCATCTCCAAAAAAGCCTTGCAGTTAGAGGTCAAGCGCATTGCCACGATTTTAGGCAAACTACCGACGCGCTCCGAAATGCAGGCACAGGGAAAATACCCCATTGAGTATTATGACAAGTATTTTGTCAGTTGGGGCGAAGTCTGTGCGGCGGCTCGCACGACGGGAATGACCGAAACGCGCCGACCGGAGTTGCCGCTTTTTGGCTTTCTTGACGACACTGGCAGCATCGAATAAATCTTTCAGTAAAAAGTTGAGCTATACCTGTCAGTTGCCGTACACTGAAACGGAAAGTTAGCGACCGAAGGCGGAAAAGTTATGTCACAAGTATCACCGGACACACCACCGATGCTGGACGACGAGGTTATCCAACGGGTTCAGCAAGCCGTCAAAAATCTGCTTACGGAGGATGATGAGCCAGTGGATAACATCTGCTCAGAGAAACAACAGCGTCTGTTGACGGAAACGCTTTACAACAGTTGGACGCCGCCATCTGCGGACAATCAAACAAACGAACCGCGTCCCTTCTGGGCGGCTGCCAATGTCGCCGTTTTTCCGTCGCTCCGTCAGCCGCCGCTCGTGCCGGATGTCTTCCTGAGCCTTGATGTCACCGTACCGGCAGACTGGCACGAAACCAAATCGTACTTCTTCTGGGAGTATGGCAAGGGACCCGAAGTCGTCATCGAAATCGTCTCTAATCTCAAAGGCGGCGAGATGAGCAACAAGCGTCTGCATTACGCCCGCATTGGCATCATCTATTATGTCGTCTATGACCCGCAGCAATTATTAAGCGATGAGGTATTGCAAGTCTTTGTTTTGCAAAATGGCGTCTACGAGCGGCAACTCGATAACCATATGCCGATAGTCGGTCTGGGGCTGACTTTGTGGCAGGGCGTTTTTGAAGACAAAGAAGAGACTTATTTGCGATGGTGCGATGCCGAAGGCAATCTCCTGCTTACTGGAACTGAGAGTACACGCTGGGAAGCGGAACGCGCCGAACGCGAAGCCGCCCGTGCCGAACGGGAAGCGGAACGCGCCGAACGCGAAGCCGCCCGTGCCGAACGGGAAGCGGAACGCGCCGAACGCGAAGCCGAACGCGCCGAACTCCTCGCCAAGAAGTTGCGGGAACTGGGCGTTGACCCAGAGCAATTGTGAAAATTGCCGGACTGCCGTGAAGTTACAAAATGATTTGTCCTGTACTTCTGCGAGCCACAAGGAACGGGCGCACCGTATCGGGCAATAATGTAAAACAGATTATTCCCTCTCTGCCGCAGAGAATTGAACCAATGTCGCGGTTTTGCGTTTCAGTATAGCGACGCTCCCAGCCCACAGCCGAAAACTCAGTGGAGAGATTCGTTTTTCGCGTTTATACTCTACAGCATATCTATAACGAAGGGGATTTTGGTGTATGCGTCCTCAACAATCAACGGTTCGAGAACTGATTAATAAAGTTCGTGCGCGTCTCAGAATGCGTCGCCTGTCTCAGGGTTTGCTGATTACCCTTGCCGTCGCTGTCGTTACCTTTATCACGGCGGCATTTTTGGCAAACCGCTATCAGCAGAAACAGACGCTGCTGATTGTGCTGCGCTTCCTGCCGTTTTTGCTGACTCTCGGCGCGGCAGTCTGGTTCGTTTTGTTGCCACTACGCAATCGTCTGAGCGATAGTAAAATCGCCCGCCTGATTGAAGAGCGCGTCCACCTTGATGACCGCGTGACTACCGCCGTTGAATTTTCCGACAATGCCCGCGACGCTTCTCCGGCAATTCTCCATCGTCTGGTTAAAGACGCTGATAGCCGCGTCACTACTGCCAATGCCAATCAGATTGTCAATCCGCGTGATACCTATGCCTATCTGGCAAGCGCGGCGATGCTGGCTGTTTTGATGATCGTTTCCTTCTGGTTCTTCAGTCCTGTATCTCGCGGCATGAATGCGCTCTATTCGCCCTTCGATGACCGCGTTTCCGCCAATGCCCAGTCTATCGAAGTCACGCCAAAAAGCGGTAAAGCGCCTCGCGGTTCCGACCAGAAAATTAAAGCAACGCTGAACGGCTTTGAATCCGCGAGCGCCCAAGTCTTTATGCGGAAATTGAATGACGCGAACTGGCTGGCGACTCCGATGGAACCGGCAAAAGAACAGAATCAATTTCAGTTCACCATCTTCAATATCCAGGATTCCGTTGTCTTTTACGTTGAAGCCAACAACATTCGCTCGCCGGAGCAGACGCTTGAAGTCGTAGATTTGCCTTACGTTAAACAGATAGACTTGATGCTGAATTTCCCCGCTTATACCGGGCTTGCTACAAAGAGGATTGAAAACGGCGGCGATGTGGCGGCGCTCAAAGGCACAGTCGTTCATGTCCTGGCTCATCTGAACGCCAAAGCCAAAGCCGCGCATATCGTTTTGAACGACGGCACACGCATTCCCATGTCGCCTGATTTCGAGAACCCGCCGGAAGATGAATTTCGTTTCGTCGGCTCCTTCACTGTCAAAGGCGAAGGCACCTATAAGATTGAACTGACGAGCGAAGATGGCGAACGCTACAACGGCTCGAATGAATACGATATTACCTTGCTCGCCGATGCGCCGCCTTCGGTGGTGATTGATAAACCGGGGCGCGATATGAAGGTGACGAACATTCAGGAAGTCTTTACCGAAGCGAGCGCCGAAGACGATTACGGCGTCACTGTGATAGAGTTTTACTATCAGGTCAACGGCGGCGACGAGAAGCGTATCGCGCTGCAAGACCTTAAACGCGATGAGCCAAAGACGCTCTCCGGTTCTTATACTTTCTTTCTTGAGGAGATGAAACTGGAGGTCGGCGATTTTATCTCTTACTACGCCAAAGCGAAAGATAACAACGGGCAGGAATCCACCAGTGACATCTATTTTCTTGAAGTGCGCCCCTTCGAGCGCGAATTTCGCCAATCGCAACAACAGGGCGGCGGTCAAGGCGGCGGTGAGCAAGATTCCAATGCCTTGACGCGCAAACAACGGGAGATTATCGCCGCCACCTTCCGCGTCCAACGCGAAGAGAAGACCTACGATGCACAAGAGAAAGAAGAGAACTTCGGCGCGGTGGCGCTCAGTCAGGAGAAGTTGAAGGCGGAAGCCGAAACCTTAGTCGAACGCATTAAACGGCGCATGGGCGCACAATTGCAGACCAATCAACAGTTCTCCAAACTGGTCGAGTACGTCACGCAAGCCTCGAAGGAGATGGACGCGGCGAAAGATAAATTGCGCGAGAAGAACACCAAAGAGGCGCTGCCGCCGGAGCAGCGTTCCTTGCAGAATCTTTTGAAAGCGGAAGCCATCTTTCGTGATATTCAAGTAGCGCAAGGGCAGAGTCAGGGCGGCGGGCAGCAGAATCAGGAACAGCGCGACCTTGCCGACCTCTTCGAGTTGCAACTCGACAAGATGAAGAATCAGTACGAAACCGTCCAGCGTCAACAGCAATCACAACAATCGCAGCAACAGGACGAGATTGCCCGCCGTCTCGAAGAACTGGCGCGACGACAGCAGAAAGAACTGGAACAGAAGATGCGCTCGCAGCAGCAAGGCGGTGGTGGCGGTGGCGCGTCGCAACGTCAGCAACAACAGATGATTGAAGAGGCGCAGCGTCTGGCGCGTGAGTTGGAGAAATTGTCGCGTGACCGCCGTGACCCGAAGATGCAGGAAGCGGCGCAACAATTACAACAGGCTGCCGAAGAGATGAAACGCGCTCAATCGCAATCCTCGCAAGGGCAATCGTCGCAACAATCGCAATCGAGTCAGTCAGATTCCAGCGCCCAGATGCAACGCGCCTTGCAACGTATGGAACAGGCGCGGCGGATGCTCAATTCATCGCGGCAGGCGGGCGGGCAGCAGAATGTTCAAGGCTTGCGCCAACGCGCCGAAGACGCTTTGAAGAAACAGGGTGAGATTGAAAAGAGCGTGGATGATTTGGCAAAGCAAGGACAAAGCGGCGACAGCGACAAGAAACAACAACTCGGCGAACGCAAGGAATCGCTTGCCGAGCAGATTAGCGGGCTTGAACAGGACATAGATCAAACGGCGCGGGGCATGGGGCAGGATAAGCAACAAGCGGCGGATAAATTGCGCGATGCCGCCAATGCCATTCGTCGCAATCGCATCGGTGAGCGCATCAAACAGAATAACGAATTGATTAACCGGGGTTATTTCAATCAGGCGAAAGAGCGTGAACGAACTATCAAGGGGAATATCGAAGAGGTCTTGAAGAATCTGCAAGCCGCCGAAGGCAGCGCCACTCAACGCAAAGGCGAAGGCTTGGAAGATGCTATGAACCGCGCCCGTGAACTTGCTAATAATTTGGAATCGTTGCGCCGCAAGATGGAAGGGCAACAAGGCAATCAGCAGAACGGGCAGCAAGGGCAACAGGCAGGGCAGCAGGCGAATCAACAGGGACAAAATAATCAGCAAGGCAACCAACAGGCTCAGGCAAATCAGCAAGGGCAGAACGGGCGGCAAGGCAACCAGCAGCGCGGCAATCAGCAAAACGGACAACAGGGCAATCAACAAGCCCGCAATCAGCAAAACGGACAACAGGGCAATCAGCAGGGACAGCAAGGACAACCAAGCGGGCAACCAGGCAATCAGCAAAGTCAGCAGAACGCCCAACAAGGTAATCAACAAGGAAATCAACGCGGCAACCAGCAGGGACAACAGGCAGGTAGACAGCAGAACGGGCAGCAACGCGGCGGTCAGCAACAAGGCGGTCAGCAAGCTGCCCAACAGCAAGGTCAACAAGGTCAGCAGGGACAGGGGCAGCAAGGCGGTCAACAGCAAGGCGGGCGACAGCAGGGCGGTCAGCAAGCCGGACAACAGGGCGGCAGACAACCAAGCGGTCAGCAACAAGGCGGGCAACCGGGCGCTAGCTCGGAACAAGCCGGAATGCAGGAAATTCCGCGCGGCGGCGGTGGCGCACCGCGCACCGGCGACCGCCAAACCGGCAGCGAAATCAGCCAGCGTTTGCGCGATATGGAAGAGTTGCGCCGCAGTTTGCGCGGCAATAATGATTTGACCCGTATGCTCGATGAAGCGGCAGACAATTTGCGGCGCATCAATCCCAACGCCTTCAGCGACCCGGCACAAATGGCGCTCTTGAAGAGCGAAGTCATTGACCCGTTGCGCCAGCTTGAGTTTGAACTGGCAAGGCGATTACAAGCGAAACTCGGCAACACCGGCTCCGGCGCATTGACCGACGGCGACGCGCCCGACCGCTACCGCAAGACCATTGAGGACTATTACCGCCGCCTGTCGTCGCGCACACCGGGCGGGCAGAAGTAGTATGGAGACAATGATTGATAAGTTGAGGAGCAGTTCTGGCTTTAATTTGCCTAAAAGCTACCTCAACTTTCTTCGTATTAAAGCGCCCTTTGAAGGCTATCTTCAGGTGCAGCCGTACAGGTGTTACATTTGGTCGGAAGAGGACGTGCTTCAAGCAAATTCAGATTATCAAGTTCAAGAATTTCTGCCTGACTTTTTTGCTTTTGGTACCAGCGGAGGTGGTGAGTTATTGGTTCTTAATTCCAGAACTGGGAACATTTATTCAGTTGCAGTCAATGCTCTGAGCGAAACAGAAGCAATAAAGATCGCAGATGATTTTGAGTCTTTCATTCAGATTATAGATCATTGAAAGCGCGGTATGATTAACCACGATGCGAACTTTAAACAACTGCTGACGACCTGCTTTGTTGATTTCATCGAGTTGTTTTTTCCGCAGACGCTCAACTACTTAAACACCGGCTCGCTGGAATTTCTCGATAAGGAGTTCTTCACCGACATCCCTGCCGATTACCGGCGCGAAGCCGATATCGTCATCAAGACGAAGTTCCGCAACCGCGATGCCTTCTTCATCGTGCTGGTCGAAAATCAGGGCAGAGCGGAAGCCGACTTCGCGCAACGGGTCTTCTTTTATGTCGCCATCCTGCATCAGAAAGAGAAACTCCCCGTTTATCCGATAGTCGTCTATTATGGCGACCGCCCGCGAAAACCGCAGCCGGACAGCTATCGTATAGAATTTGACGATTTGCTGGTGCTGGAATTTCATTATCAACTGGTGCAACTGAACCGGCTCAACTGGCGTGACTTTGTGCGCCACGATAATCCGGTAGCAGTGGCGCTGATGACAAAGATGAATTACGCGCCGCATGAACGACCCTATGTAAAACTACAATGCTTGCGTTGGTTATTGAACAGTCGGTTGGATAAAAGGAAAATGGAGTTGATTGCCGGATTTGTCGAAACCTACTTGCAGTTGGATGCGGATGAAGAGAAGATATTTCAGCAGGAGTTTGCCAAAATTCCTTCGAGAAAGAGAGCTAAGTATATGGAATATATTTCACCCTGGCGACAGGAAGGTATTCGCATCGGCGAAGAACGCGGGCTGAAAAAAGGCAAGCAGCTTGGTCTTAAACAAGGCAAGCAACTCGGGTTGAAAGAAGGCAAGCAACTTGGTATGAAAGAAGGCGAGTTGAAATTGGTATTGCGTCTGCTCCGCAGGCGTGTTGGTCGCCTTCCTTCTGTAGTGAGAGAGCGCATAGAGAATCTGCCGCTTCCTGAATTGGAAAAATTGAGTCTGGCGCTGCTGCAATTTTCAACCGTTGACGATTTGAATGTCTGGCTCAATAAATCTGCTGGCAAGTAAAGCAACTACAATCCTGATAAAATGATACTGATTTCAGATAGAGGTAAATTGATGAAAGTTAGAGCATCTATTCTTACGGCAACCTTATTTCTCGCCTTTGTTGTGCCGATGGCGGCGGCGAAAGATCATAAAGAGTTTGCGGCATTAAGCGCCCGACTCTCGGAATCGGGCGGCTTCTTCGATTCGGATAATCTCGTCTCCAATGAGACATCCTATCTGCACGTCTTTGGCAGACTGACTGAGTTCAAAGTCAAAGGCGGCGTCTACCTTGGCGTCGGTCCCGACCAGAATTTTACTTATATCGCCAAAATTCGCCCGACTCGCGCTATCCTGATTGATATTCGCCGCGACAATCTGCTGCATCATCTCTTCTTCAAGACACTCTTTTCAGAAGCCAAAAGTCGCGTTGAATATCTCTCGCTGCTCTTTGGCAAACCCTTTCCGAAATCGAAAGGCTGGGATGATAAAGACATCAAAGCCTTGATTGAATATATTGATTCGACGCCATCGGATCAAAAACTCTTTGATAAGACGCTGGAGATGGTGCGGAAAGAGGCGCTGAAGTACGAAATCAAACTCTCCGAAAACGATTTGAAGACCATCGAAAATATCCAACGCGCTTTCTACAGCGCCGGACTTGATATTCGCTATTCAAGTCACAATCGCCCGCCGCGCTCCATCTATCCGACCTATCGTGACTTGCTGATGGAGAAAGATTTGTCCGGGCAGCAAGGCAATTATCTCTGCCGCGAAGAAGATTGGCTCTATGTCAAAAAGATGCAGGATAACGATTTGATCGTTCCCTGCACCGGCGATCTGGCTGGCGCGAGCGCCGTCAAAGCCATCGCCAAATATGTCAACGAAATCAAAGAAAAGGTCACGGCTTACTACGTCTCTAATGTCGAATTTTACGTGCATCGGCAGGGACAGTACGACAAATTCATTGATAATCTGGCGGCGTTGCCGATTGATAAGAATAGCGTCATGCTGCGAAGCTATTTCAACTATTACGCGCCGTTGCACCCGCAGGCGGAGCCGAATCATTTCAGCACTCAACTGCTGCAACGCATCGAGGACTTGGTGAAGATGTGCAAAGCAGGCGAATGCGAATCATACGAAAGTGTGGTGACGAAAAATTCGATTCCCCTGCGTTAGAAAGTAGGATGAATGAAGGTATTGATTTTAGGCGATGTTGTCGGCAAACCCGGCATCACCGTTCTGTGTCAGACACTCAGGAAATTGAAAGAACAACATGAAGCCGAATTCGTCGTCGTCAATGTTGAAAATGCCGCCGATGGCGCGGGCATAACGGCAAAGATTGGCGACGAAATTCTGGCAACAGGCGTAGATGTGATGACTTCCGGCAATCACATCTACGATAAACGCGAAGGTATCGCGTACATTGAAACCCAACCGCGTCTCTTGCGCCCCGCCAATTATGCGCCTGAGACACCGGGACGCGGCGTGTGGCTCGGCTCGACAAACTCCGGCACGCAAGTCGCCGTACTCAATCTGCAAGGGCGCGTCTTTATGCCGCCGACGGAATGCCCGTTCCGCACCGCCGATAAACTCATCACCGAAATCGGCAACCGCGCGGCTGTCATCATCGTAGACCATCACGCCGAAGCGACTTCGGAAAAACTGGCGCTGGGGCGTTATCTTGATGGTCGCGTCTCTGCGGTCGTTGGCACACACACTCATGTACAGACCGCCGACGAACAGATTTTCCCGAATGGCACGGCTTACATCACCGATTTAGGCATGACCGGACCGCACGACAGCGTTATCGGGGTTGAATCGCAAATCGTCATTCAACGGTTTCTGCGCGGGATGCCCAATCGCTTCGAGACGGCGGCAGGTGACGCCAGAGTCAGCGGCATTGTTGTTGAAATCAACGAAAGCACTGGTAAAGCCATCAACATAGAGCGTATACAAACCGGCGCACCTTGAAGCATCGTAAGCAGTCAGTTTGTACTACAGGTTTCAATCTTCCCTGCGGCTTGTCATAATGTAGCTGTGACTGTTTCTATAAATTCAGGAGAAGAAGCGGAATGGCAAGGGTACAGATTGTTGCCGTAGTCTTAACCATCAGTGATAAGGCATCACGCGGCGAACGCGAAGACAAATCGGGTCCGGCGGTCATTGCAGAACTCGAAAAACTCGGCGCAAAAATCGCCGGAAATGAAATCATTTCCGATGACCGCGATTTCATTGCCTCACGCCTCATTGCCTATGCAGACCGGGGCGATGTCAACCTCATCTGCACGACGGGCGGCACGGGCTTTGCCCCGCGTGATAATACGCCGGAAGCAACCCGCGATGTGATTGACAAAGAAGCGCCAGGACTGGCAGAAGTGATGCGCCTTCGCAGTCTCGATTCGACGCCGCTTGCCCCCTTATCACGCGCCGTCTGCGGCATTCGCAAGAATACCTTAATCATTAACCTGCCGGGCAGTCTGCGCGGTGCGGTCGAAAACTTCACCGCTATCCGCAGCAACATCCCTCACGCCATCGGCTTACTTTCCGAACAATCGCCCAAGTGTGCCATGTGAAAACGGCGTTGAGAAGCATCATTTTGAGGAGAATGGAAAAAATAAGAAGGCGTACTGTTTTTGGTACTATTTATTGCCTAAAAGATAGAGTAAATATCTTGATGACTGTGGAGGACGCGCAGACTTCAATCCCACCTTTGATAGGGCGATAAAAGATCAGGTAATCGCCAACTGAGAAACTGCGTAGATTTCGCGCCAGTCTTGGGCGCAACCTCCCAGGTGAGGAAAATCCGCAAGGGTGCGGCAAGTAGTCTCAATCGAACGTAGAAGTTTATCGGCGCTGTCGGGATTATCTTCTGCGATATAATCCCAGATGCCGTCAAGGTCAGCCAGCGCCAGCGGTTTGTGAACAATCTTTCCCATTGCTTATTTCTTCGCTTTGCGCTTTGCCAAACGCGCCCGCCCGCGCCAGATAATGTCTTCCATATCGAGCGGCGTAGATTCACCGCTATTGATGCCGTCCTCTATCTCTTTGCGTAATGCCGCCAGTTTGATTTCGCGCACCCGGTCGCGTTCTTCCAACAGCCGTAGGGCTTCGCGGATAACTTCGCTGGCGGAATTGTACAGCCCGGAAGAGACTCGTTGATTCACCAGTTTTTCAAGCTGTGGCGTCAGGGATACATTCATAATTACTTACCTCCAATATAGAGCCTCATCTTACCTGTATTAGCAATCATTGTCAAAGTTTGCTATTATGAGATGCCGGAATCGGAAGAAAATAATCGCCCAAGTGTGCAATGTGATTTTTGGGAAGCCTGGTCTATAATATGGCTAAAATGATTCTGAAAATTTCTTTGCTCATCCTGCTTTCAAATATCTTTGCGGCAGGTGCAAAGGCTCAACAAGCAAACTCATCCCTAAGGTTGCGTCCAAAACATAAGGCTATTCTTGAAAATTGGCTGACGCAAAGAAAAAATTTAAGGGTGGCGACAGAAGCAGACTGTAACTGCCAAGACGATTTGGAACAGATGCGTCGAGGATATGGTGGAAAGTGGAAGTCCATTCCTAATTATCAACCATACTACGCAGTTGGTGACTTCAATGGTGATGGAGCCGAAGATTTTGCGGCTGCTCTTATCAATGGCACAAAACAGGCTCGCCAATTTGCTATTGTTATTTTTAACGGTCCATTCAAGCCTTCTAACCACCCTGCGCTATTTGAAGAAGGAATGGAACTACGCGGCAAAGGTTTTGCTTTTGGTGCGCCACGTCCCAAACCATATCGTTTGATTTTAGGACCATTTGAAAGCGATAACTCACTACTTTTCGTCCCAAAAGATCGCACATACATAATGAATTGACCGCTTATATCTATCAGTAAAAGTGATAAATAACCAATGACTAATGACAGTTTAGTTCGCGCTACAGCAGCCGATAATCAACTCCGTTGCATTGCCGCAGTTACCACCAACCTTGTTAGTGAAGCGTGTCATCGCCATCGCACGTTTCCAACCGCTTCCGTTGCTCTTGGGCGCGTCCTGACCGGCACGTTGTTACTCGGCGCATCGTTCAAAGACCTCGAACGAATCACTGTGCATTTCAGTTGTAACGGGGCGATTCGCAATATCTTCGCGCAAGCCGACGCTATGGGAAATGTGCGCGGCTATGTCACCAATCCGGCGGCTGACGCTCTCGAAGCCAATGAGCTTGATAAGTTCGATGTAAAGGCAATTGTCGGCGGCGGTACGCTTTATGTACAACGTCAGGTCGGCTTGGAAATCGGCTTGAGCAAAGAGCCGTACACCGGCTCCGTGCCGATTGTTTCCGGCGAGATCGGCGATGACTTCGCTTACTATCTGGCGAAATCCGAGCAGATTAACTCCGGCGTCGGGCTTGGCGTCTTTATGAATTTCGATTCTAAAGATGTAGCGCAGGAAACCGTTGCCACGCATTTTACAAAATTCAGCCGCGAAGCTTTGCAGGTCGAAAATGCCGGGGGCTTTATTATTCAAGTAATGCCCGATGCAACGGACGAGACGATTTCCCATCTTGAACAATCGCTTACAAGTGCGCCCAGCCCGACGGCAATGTTACGCGAAGGTCTCGCGCCCGTAAAGATTCTGCAAACCGCGCTTGGCGATACAGAACTCACGGTGCTGGACGAAAGCGAGCCGCAATTCCAGTGTAACTGCACCCGCCAACGCGCTTTGACGATGATTACGGCGCTCGGACGCGAGGACATTGAAGATATGATTGCCAAAGAGAACGGCGCAGAAGTCACCTGTCACTATTGCAGCGAAGTCTACCGCTTCAGCGGCGAAGAGTTACAGGTATTGCTCTCGCAAATGCCTTGATTCGGCAACCTCGTGCCTGCGTCATTGCACAACGAACCGCACCGGCGCAAGCGACACCCGCGCATCCGGGTTGTAATAGTCATACAACACCGATGGCTGCGCCTTCGCGTCTATCCTGAGTCGCGGACGAAACGTAAAGGTAAAATCTGTGCCGCCCGCTTGCGACCACAAGTAAAACACCACGCGGTCGGGCGTGGCATCAAACTTCGACACTGAGGCGCGACGCAAACTCTCCGTGTCCACATCAACACCGGGCGGCAAACCGACTTCCAGCAACATCATGCCGTAACTCCCCTGCGCGACGCGCTCCGCGTGAACCCGACAACTTACTACCTCGCCTGGTTTCGCCTGCGTCTTATCAAAGCTGACGCGCAGACGTAAGCCGCCGTCCTCGCTCAGTCCGCGCTCATCCTTATCGCTCCAGGGCAGCGTCGCACGCGCAAATACTGCCGCGCTCAAGGTGCGCCCGGAATCGGCGCTCAACGTCAGGCGATGCTTTCCCGGTGTCAGCCTTGCTTGTTGAACGATAGCGTTCAAATCCACGATCTTCGGCGAGCCTTCATTGATTGGCACGTCAACCATGCGCGGTGCGGCTGAATCTATGCTCACAGCAATCTTCAACGCCTCCCGTCGCGTCATATCTTCGCCAGATGTTGAAGAGACAATAGCGTGTAGAGCGTTGACCGTCGCCTGCGTTGAGTACCAGACGCCATACTCATCTTTATTCCTAATGATATAGAGCAAGCCTTTTCGCGCCGTGCGCCCGAATTCTTCGTCTATTTCTGTTCTTGTTGCGCCGCTTGCAGGCAGAGGATTTCGCGCCATTACCGCTTTGCCTGTCTGTAGCGTTCCGGTCTTTGCATTCTGCTTGCTGACCATCGTTAAGGCTTCGACGGCAAGCCCTGTGGTTTCAATGTTGCCGGCGCGTCCCCAACCATAAAAAGGCGTGCAGCTTGTCGTACCCCAGAAGATGGCTCCTGAAGCCGGTTGCGCCAGTTTTATCAACTGTTCCGCCGACTCACGCGCTGCTGCCGTGCGCCCTGCCTGTTGCGCCGCGATGATAGTAAGCGCCAGCGCGTAAGCATCATCACGCTGACGAGTGGCGCGGGAAAGGAAATCCAATCCTTTCGCTAATGCCTGTCTCGCATCATCCGGCACGTTGCCTTGTGATGCGGGTTGGACGTTCGGTTTCTGCGACATTGCCAGCGAACGAACGATCAAAGCCGTAAGGCGAGCCGCTTCTTCGCCGGAACTGTCGGCATTCCCGTACCTGTACCAACCCCACGACCCATCCGCTTTTTGTTCATGCGCCAGAAATCGTCGCGCTCCTTCAATCATCTCTTCACGAACCGGCACAAAGTCGGCGGCTTCACTCAAAAAGCGCAAGACATAAGCGGTCAATGCCGCATCCGCGCTTGAGCCATCAAAGTATCCAAAGCCGCCACTCGGCGTGATGAAAGAGCGCAACCGGGCAATCGCTTCATTGAGATTTTCGGTTGCTCGCTTTTCCAGTGCCGGCATCGCTCGTCCGGCGCTCTTCAGGTATTGCAGGACAATCAGATTCGGATAGCCGCTGCTTGTCGTCTGCTCGGCGCACCCGTGCGGGCGTTGGACGATGCCCTCGATGCCTTCGACGGCGTGAGCGAACAAATCCGGGTAAATCTTCAATTCAGCGCGGGCGGATTGTTGAATCGCCTCATCCGGCACGATGAAATCAATGGCCGTCTGGCGTTGAAACAGATCGGCGTAAGTGGCAAAAGTGTCGCGCCCGTCAAAGCGCACAGCGATTGCCTTAGCAACGCGGTCGCCATCGCTTGCGCCAATGGCGGAGGCTTCCTGTTTGAAATCGCCTGCCGCCAACGCCTTGAAACGAATGGGCGCAGTCGCCGCCGCGTTTGCTGCCGCATGAATCGTCTGCTCAGGGCTACCGAAAATCTGCATCCACGCGGCGGGCGCGAGTTTTACGTTTACATCGGCGGCGCGTTCCTGATAATTGCGAACGACAACCGGCGTTTCAATCTCATCGCCAATCGTGAGCGAAGGCGGTGGTTGATGTTCAACGAAGAACGGTTGAAATGCTCGCAAGTCGGCAGTCGCGGAACCGATTAAGCCATCTTCCGTTGATGCGATGACCGCCATGCGCCACGTCGTGATAGAATCGGCGACATGAAATTTGAGGTCGGCGTTGCCGCGTGAGTCGGTGACGAGTGCCGGTTGCCAGACTAGGGTTTCCGGGAAGTCCTGCCGCAGTCGCGGCGTTGAAGCGCGGTTGGCGCGTTGTTCCGCCATCGGCGCAGAGTGGCGCGTAACCGAAGCAACAGAAGCATTCTCTGTCTGCACAAGCTCCGCTCTTGTTCCTGTGACTGTCACCGTTTCCGTTACTCCACCTGCTTCTAATGTCATGTCTATGCGTGTTGTCATAGAAAGACGCACTTCGATGCTATCTACTACGGAATCCTTAAAACCGGGCGACGCGATTCTTATTGAATATCTGCCTGCGCTCAGGTTCAAAAACGCATAGTAGCCTTCGTTGTCCGTCTGCGTCGTCAAGATTGCGCCGCTTGTCGTATTGGTCAGCGTAACTGTCGCGTTTGCTACGATTGCGCCGGCGGCATCGGTAACGATTCCGATGATTGCGCCCGCGAGTCCCGCCGGAACCAGCCGTTTCTTTTGCTTTGCCTCACCCGGCGCGGCTGGGACATTCAAGGCTTTAATCGCATCGTCTCTCGATTCTTCGCGCACCACCTGATCGTAAGCGCCAAGCGAAAAGAGTAGCGGCTCTTTGATGCCTGCAAAGAACGTCGCCAGTGATGGCTTTACCGACACGCCCAGCTGGATGATTTTGAGGTACTGCGTTATCGGTTCAATAATCGTCTTATCAACGGCGGGCGCATTCGGCGTTGCCGCAACTCGTTCAATGCGTGCGCGTGTGCTGTATCGCGCTGACTCAGTGAACCATACTGTGAGCGGCTGCTCCCATGGATCGCGCAAATTTGGATAATCTATTTTGCCTGCTTTCAACGCCGCGACAAATTCCGCTTCATTTGTCGGAAATTCCTGCGTCTGTGAAAAACGCGCCACCAGAACGCTTCTGATCTTTTCGCGCATCTCGGCAAACCAATCGCGTTCTATGGTCATCATTGTCAAATCATTGCCCGCTTTTTCAAACTTGCCATTGCTGCCTGCCGATACAACCTGCAATTGATAGACGGAACGGTGACGCGATGGTTCATAGCGCAATTCATAAGGCTTGCCCCACGCATCCGTCGCTTGCAGAAAAGCTGACTTGTAGAAGGTCAATTCGCCGATGATTTCCGCTACATTCTGCGGGTAACGCCCTTTCCGGGATTTGAAACGGTCAATGGCGCTGACGATTTCGCTTTCATATTTCGCTTCCCAAAAGGTATGTTCATTCTCCGTCAGCATGAAATCGTCCGCTGTATCGGGCTGTTCATCAGGTCCGTCAGAGGAAACCCGCACACGATAATTTTTGCCGTTGACATCAAATTTGACGCGGTAGGCATTGCCCCACAAATCGCGCAAACGGTCAAAATCAATGCCATACAATCCGAGCAGACGATTCAAACTCTCCTGAGTACGCGGAAAACTCGCCACCGTTTGTTTGCTCAACACAAAGTTGAACATACTTGCCAACGGGTCAAGCAATTCTCCATAAGTCGAGCGCACTGTGCTGCCGTTGATGTGCGTCGCCAGAAAACGATAGTCGTAATAATCTCCCGTGCGCTGCAATATGGCGTCGGCAATGAGTTCTAAATCGGCAGGGAATGGCTGAGTATCATCAAGTTGTTCCAGTTCACGCAATGAAACATCGGAAAGCGCCGCACCCCAGCCGTAAAAGGAGCCATAATAAGAGCCAAAATAGTTGCGCCCCTGCCCCGATTCGCTTTCGGTGCGCTCGCGTTCTTCGACTGCCGTATCATAGACGACAACGCCAAGCGAGGTTTCGCGCCCGCGTCCGTCAGGCGCAAGCGACGTGAAAAATGCTCGCGCCGCTTCTCCCGGTTTCACCGCCTCGCGCTCAAACCGGGCATTGACCGCCAGCGTGCGGCGTTTCGGATATAGCACACGGCGAGTGGCGCTGCGCTCGCGTCGCCAGTAATGGCGGCTCTCTTCATCCGGGTCGTAAGCGTAGATGGTGATGCGCCCCTGCAAATCCTGATTGGGCGCGAATGTTGCCTCAGCGCGTCCGTCGCGCACTGCTACCGTCTGCGAGCGAATCAGGCGATTATCTGCGAATAGCTCAACGACAAGACGCGGAATTTCTGCGACAGAAGATTGAATCTCCACCTTGAGCGGTTCGCCCCGATGATAGAGAGCGCGGTCTGTCCTGAGTCGCAATACATCGCTTTCGGAAAGCGATAGTTCCTCAGAAGCGGCTCCTGTAGCCCCTTTCGCGTCTTTTGCCGCAAGGCTTAAATAGATCTTTTCTACATCGTTCGGCATCGCGGCGCGTTCAATCAGGGCGATGCCGTGCCGGTCGGTTTGTGTCGCTGTGGTGAAGATTGTCTGTGCCTGTTCATCGTCGCTTGTGTTTGCCTTAATGGACAAATCAACCATAGCGGGTGTGCCGTCGGCATAATTCGCTACAACAAATAGATGCAACGGCAGCGCCGCCGATTGTCGTTCGTCCGTCGAAAAGGTGTAGACATGAATTGCCTCTTTCGAGAGTCGCAATTTAAAGCGTCGCTCTTCGCTGCGCCCCGAAGCGGCTTCCGTGTAGCGGGCGACGTATTGCACATCTTCAAATTCCCGGTAATCGGATGCTTCAAAATTCTCTTGTTCTTCCTTGAGCGAAATAACTGGCGTAAATGCGCCGTCTTTATCGCTGTCGCTTTCCCAAACACTGCCTTCTTTAACTTCCCATGTCTGCTTCTGGTAATTCCACTCGCGTTCCTCTTCACGCGCTACGCGGATATGCCCGATCTTTACAGGCTCGCCATAGACGAAAGACGCAGAGACTTTCACACGGGCATCTTCGCCGGGTAAGTAAAAGGTCTTGTCGGGTTCGACATTGACGACAAAAGTAGGCAATTCATAGCGACTGACGCGCACCACTGTTCCGCCCCTGAAGTCGTTATCGTCTTCGCCTTCTGTTCTGATTTCGTATCTACCAAGCGGCGAGGTTGCCGGAATCAGCCAATCGGCAAAAGCGACGCCAAAGCGGTCGGTGGTCAACCGCTTCTCAAAGACCGTTTTACTCTCTTCGTCCTCAATCTGTAGCGTCAGATGCTCGTTCTTCAACGGGCGATGTGAATAGGGGTCATAGACCAGCGAACGAATATGCAGAGTTTGACCCGGTTGATAGAGTGGTTTATCGGTGGTGATAATGGCGGCGCTCTGGCGACGAAAGGTAATCTCGTCTTCCTGCTCCGATTTCAATAAACCGGAAGCGGCAATCACCTTCAGTTTGCAATCAAATTCGCGGTCATTATCCGGGTTACGCGGCGACAGCACATCCACAGTGGCGCTGCCGTCAGCCTGCGTTACGGTGCGTCTGATTTCCCCGCGATTCTTTTCATCTTCATAAGCGAACGCTTCTATCTGCACCCCGGCGGCGGGCTTGTGCGTCAACGGGTGTTCGACAAAGACGCGAACGTGCGCCGGCGTCCCTTGCGGCGCTGCTTCAGGTGCGACTACGCGAATCGTAAAGAGTTCTTTCAGCATCTCGCCAAGCGAACGAGTACCGCTGATGTCGTGCGCTTCGGCGTAGCGGCTCGCTTCGGTTTGCAACCGATAGCGAAGTCGTTTCCATAACAGCAGGTCAGCGCGGTCTGTCGGTTCGGTCTCGGCGATTTCATCCCATTTCAAGCGAACATTGATGACAGTATCGCCGTTCCGAAGCAGGATGGCTTCAGACTGCGCGGCGACAACTTCATTGCCTGAGTTGATAATTTCAAGGTTGAGTGATGCGTTCTGTGCCGCACCGGGATTGCGGATTGGCATGGAAATGCTGATGCCGGTCAGCGACAGTTCCGCTTTTATGTCACGTTCCACGACGATGGGCGGCGACGGCGCGGCAAAGAAATCAACAACTAAAGTGAGCGAAAGAAACACGACTGCCAGCGACAGCCGCAGCAAAGCTATCCTCATTTGGGCAATCCTCCATGTTTTTCTTATTTGCTTGATGAACGCGGCAAGCCGGGGAGGTTTGCATTATTTCTTACGAAAATGTTTGTAAACCGGCGCAGGTGATTGCCGCAGATTGCCGGGCATTTTGTAAGGCAAGCGATTCGCTTCCGCAAGAGGCTGATACCTTTCACTTTGAAGAATGGTTTTCGCTTTAAATAGGCGGACAGAATTATAGGGCAGCGAATTGGTTTAGAGTTACGCATTGATGCATGAAGATCACGCATCAATGCGTAACTCTAAACGGTAGGCTGATTCTCTCCGCCTATTTATGAATTGCCTCCCGCTTTAATGAATTGCTTCCCGTTTTAATGAATTGCCTCCCGCTTTAGCCGGAGGAACAGGAACTGGCTTTAGCCAAAAGATTCGGCTAAAGTCAGGCAGTAGGAAGGCTCTCTGATCCACTAGCTAAAGCCAGTGGCAATTCATGAAAGCCAGTGGCAACTCAGCTACAGTCTAGTGGCAACTCAGCGAAAGCAGCAGACCATTCACTAAAGCAGGAGTCAACTCAGCTAAAGCCGGTGGCAATGTGCCAACTGCCTGAGCTGCCAAAATTCGCCGGGAATTTTCTCTCCGCCTTTCATCCCCTCCCCTTTCGGCAATCCGACTTTTTCCTAGCTCTCCCGCAAGCGACAATTTTCCGCTTGACTATCTATACAATTATGATACTTTATTGTTATGTATTTGTACTATTACGTGACTATTTTGACCCATTTAGCCATTACCTGGTTGCGTAATGGTACTCACTGTTACCCGACTTTTTCGCTTTAGGAGGTTTTGTTATGCCACTCAACTATCTGTCGCCTGCTCCTTCGGTCAGTACCGCTGCCGTTGCTGTCAGTCAGCCCGCTACCCCGCTTGCCGATCTCGACGCCGAACGCTCGCTGCTTGCCGCCTTCTTGCGCGACCCGGCAACCCTGCCCCTGATTAGCCGCCTTGCGCCGCTTGCCGACTTCGCCCTCGAAGACCACCGCCGCCTTCTCGCCGCCGCTCATTATCTCGCCGAGAAGCAGTTACTTATCTCGCCCACCACCCTTAAACTCCTCCTCGAACAGCGCCGCCAGCGCACTGCCGTCGCCCTCGTCCGCTCGCTGCTCGAACACCCCCCCGATGACTCTGCCCATATTGCTTTTGATACCGAAGCCAATCTGACGAGCCTCGCTCAACGACTCCGACTCCACGCCAATAAACGCCAGCTGCACGACTGGCTCGAAGCGGCTCCGGCTCGCCTGCGTGATGGCATAACCGTTGACGCCATTCACGGCGAAGCCGAGGCGTTGTTTGCCGCCCTCACCCACCCCGCGCCGCCGCCTTTCAAAGGCTGGTTCGGCGGTTTCGCCCCCCTGCGCCAAGCCGACCTCAACACCGCTGCCGAACTCTTCCCCACCCTGCGCCGCCGTGAAGTCGGCGAACTCCTCGCCGATGACGCGCAAGGCAAAACCGCTTTGCTCTTGCAGCTTGCCGTCTCGCTGACTGCCGGTGAAGCCCGCTCGCCGTTGTTGACCGAGGTTGCCGCGCCGCGTCGGGTTATTTATGTCAATGACGATGCCGCCCCCGCCCGCCTGCGCGATGAATTGGAGAAATTGTTCCGCCAAGTCGAAAATCAGTCGGTGGCAGAAGCGAATTTTCACTCCTTGATGGACGGCGAACTCGACGGCGAGCCGATCAATCTCAGCGCCGAAGGCTTGTGGCAGCGGCTGTCGGCGTGGCTCAGTCGCCAGTCGCCCGATCTCATCATCTTCGACGGTGTGCCATTGCCCGACCCCGACGCCGATAAACCCAGCCAACGCCGCCAGCAAGCCCGTCAGTTGCTCAAACGCCTGAAGGAGTTGGCAAAGAAATTGAATTGCGCCATCCTCGTCGCTCATTCCACCGTCACCAACGGCAACCGCCGTCGCTTGGGCAATCTCGCCTTTAGCAACGCCGACAGCATCTATCATTTTCGCAGCGACCACCGCCATCGGGACGATTACCGCTTGTTTCGCTGTGTGCATAGCGACTGGGACTTGCCCGAACCTGTCGGTTTGCAACGAAATCGAGAGCAAGGCGGTTATGAAGTCGCGCCGGAGCTGCCAGAGGCGACCACCGGCAACGGTAAAGCGGCAAACCCGGAGTTGCCGACAATAACGGATTTAGTGGAGTTTCTGGAAGATGGCTGGCAGGAGAAAACCGCCATCGTGCAATACTTTGAAGGGCAGGCAAGTTTGTCACAGGTGGAAAGGCTGATTAAGGAAGCCTCGCTTTATGGCTGGATCAGGCGGCAAGCCTCGACCGAGCCGTGGCAGTTGGACAAGCGCGGCAAGCAGTTTATCGCCGAGCGCAACGCCCGCGCCGCCGCCGCCGCCGAACCAGCCGCCGCCGAAAAAAATCGCGCCGATGCGGAGGCGTTGGCAGAGGAAGAAAAAAATAGCGCCAATGTAGCAGTGAATTGCAGAAATGAAAAATGGCAGTGATACAGCTGCTCACGCAAAATTTCGCGCCAATGCCTTTCGGTTTGCCGTTCAAATGCAGAAAGCGGTGCAGAAATTGTACGAATTTGGTGCAGAATTAGACGCGGATAAACACGGATGCGGCGGATTTGCACGGATGATCCGCGAAAATCCGCCCAATCCGCTCAATTCGCGTTCTATTCTCAGATTGCGACGGTCAGACTGATAGCAAAAAAAAGCGCCAATATAGAAATGAAAAATGGCAGCGGTGCAGAAATAAAAAAATAGCGCCGATACAAAAACGGCGTGGATGAGTCAAAATGACACAGGTATTGTTACATTTTGTGTCAATACGGTACAAAATTGACTTGGCGAGGTACAAAAAAGCGCCAATGCAGAAATGAGTTGCAGAAATGAAAAATGGCAGCGATGTAAACTCATTACAGAAAGGAGAGGACTGCTTACCGGGAGCGCGGACGTAGACCTACGCGCTCCCGGTAAGAATTTCGATTTTCCGAAAGGGGTCAGCGCGAAGCGGTGGCTTCCTGAATGAAGGTCAGTCCGCCGAAGCGCCGGTCGCGTTTCTGATAGTCAATCAGGGCGCGATAGAAGTCAGCTTCGCGGAAGTCGGGCCACAGGCTTTCGGTGACGTAGATTTCCGAATAGGCGATTTGCCAGAGCAGGAAGTTCGACAGGCGCATTTCGCCACTGGTGCGAATCAGCAAGTCAGGGTCGGGCAGATTTTCGGTGTAGAGATAGCGCGAGATCACGTCATCATTGATAGCTTCGGCGGCGAGCCGTCCGGCAGCAACTTCGGCGGCAATGCGGCGGCAGGCGTCAGTCAGTTCAGCGCGTCCGCTATAGTTGAGGGCGATATTTAATTGTAAGCCGGTGTTTTGAAAGGTCGAAAGCTCGGCTTTGCGAACCTGCTCAAGCACCGAGATATTCAAGCCCTCGCTGCGTCCGATCATCTGAAAGCGGATATTATTTTTGCGGAGTTCCGAGAGTTCTTTACGCAGAAATTCGACGAGCAAATCCATGAGGGCGCGGATTTCAAGTTTCGGGCGTTTCCAGTTTTCGATGGAGAAGGCATAGAGCGTCAGGCACTTTACGCCGAGTCGGGCGGCGGTTTCGACGACGCAGCGCACCGAATCGGCTCCGGCGCGGTGTCCGGCAAGGCGCGGCAGATTGCGCTTTGCCGCCCAGCGCCCGTTGCCATCCATAATGATAGCGACGTGCGTTGGCAGCCGTTCCATGTCTAGCTGTTGTAATAAGAACTCTTCGTCCGTGATTGCGCTGTCATAGATTCGCATTGCCATGGGTGTTTTATAAACTCCTACTGCTCAAACTTGATAATTTTATTGCCGTAAAAGACGGTGTCCAGAACATCGCCAACTGCGCCGCCTTCGGAGATTCGCAGATGACTAATCGTAACGCCTTTTGGCATCTCAAAGACCACATCGGTCACACACGATGCGCCTGCCGGAATCTCAGATTCACAACCGCCGTTGCGGGTTGGTTCGGCGTCCAGAGCTTTTTGCCCCACGGGCGACAGGCGATACTCTCCGCCGTTCTCGTCTACGAGTATAACGACGGCTTTATGGAAGGTGTAATTGACGCGGCGGGCGTGATTGACAATCTTCATGGTGACGATAACGAAATGCCCGTCAGTCACTTCGCTCTGCCCGATGCTCGAAACCTCTTTCGCGCCGACGACAGCAAAAGCGAAGTCGTCGTATTGAATCTCCTGTTGGAAGCCGACCGCCTGATTGCGGCGGTTGAGCAGGGCGAGGAAAACAACCAGCAAGACGCCAAGCAGAAAGAGCGTCGCAGTTGTGGTAGCATAGCGTTTCAGACTCATAGCCATTACACTTTCCGATTCGGGAGCCGTAATTTTTGCATCTAAAACCCCCGGGTACGCAGGCATCCTTGCCTGCTTCTGACATTCAGCAGGCAGGGATGCCTGCGTACCCAGGTCACACTCTAGCAAAGTGGCGCGAAAGAAAAATGAGCAGGCTGT
>Ga0187894_10000609_pt1 | contig 48308 bp, 42 predicted proteins | sample GBC1701081metaG_FD_136650 | JGI IMG/M metagenome (GOLD analysis project Ga0187894, IMG submission 136650) | White microbial mat communities from a lava cave in the Kipuka Kanohina Cave System on the Island of Hawaii, USA - GBC170108-1 metaG ... | reverse complement strand
TTCACTGCCGGACGTAGAGAACTTCACGTACGACGGCGTGGGGAACCGGACGATGACGGGCTACGCGCACGACGCGAATCACCGGATGCGGGAGAGTCCGGGGCATACGTATGACTATGACGAGGATGGGAATCTCGCGAGTCGAGATCCAAACACGCCGAGCCAAGTGAGTTACTCATGGAACACGAGCGACCACCTCTCAGGCCACGCTGACACCGGCGGGGTGACGAGTATTCAATACGATCACTCAGCGCGCAGGATTCGGAGCTCCGCATCCGGCGCTGCAACCTACAGTCTCTGGAGCGGCCGTGCTGAGCTTGGCATCTACAACTCCTCAGGGATCCGAGTGACTAGGAGGAGTCATCTCAGAGCAGCCGCCCCGGATCAGGTCGCGTACGGTGCTTCTCTGGCAGTCGAAGGTCGCGCGTTTCTGCAAGGAGATTCGCTCGACACACCTCTCCTCGCGCACGATACGACTGGTACGACGACGTGGATCGCACGGTATGCCGCGTACGGCGAGATTCACTCAGATCCGGACCCAGACGGGAACAGTCAACCGACGTTGATAGCGAACCGGAGACCGGGCCAGATCGATACAACGCTGGAGCTCTACTACAACCAACATAGGTACTACTCCCCTCAAGTCGGTCGGTACGTTTCCGCTGATCCACTTGGCTTGGTTGCTGGGTTGAATCTGTATCAATACGTCAGAAGCAGCCCAGTCAATGGCTCAGATCTTCTTGGCCTCTTCCCACCAGGGAACATGCACCCCTCAGTGCTCCGAGATTTCTGCAAGAACCTAGCTAGAGCCGCTGAGTGGGGAGGCTGGCCACTGGGACTCGGCGCGATCCGGTTCGCATGGGCCGTTCAAACCGGAGGAGAGTGGGACTACAAGGCGCAAGCCGACGAAGCTGACCAAACCGACCCAGACAAGTACCAGGACTCCGGGAACTACCACTTCGGAGCGGTGGCGCGCGCAGCTGGGTTCGGCCGAGAGCAATCTCTGTATTGGGCGGGAGCGGCGCAAGTCTTCTCGGACGTAGCCGACTATTCGATTGACTGGACTGAGTATCTTGGCGGCAGCTCTAACGACCTGCCTCAGTGGCCTGCGGGCAGAGGGTATCCTGGCGGTGGTCCACCTTACGGTGACGAGCCGCGAGATCAGTTCTGGATTCTCGAAGGGTATCGGGACTACAACAAGCTCCTGAAGGCCTGCGACAGTTGCGACTCACAGTGATCTTGGACGCGCGAAGGGCGATATGTCTCGGTGCAACCGCCATCGCAGCGCTGGTTCTGTCAGGTTGTAGGCCATCGACGAAAGATCTGGTCGCAGACTTCTGGGCGAAGAGGGAGCTGTACGAGAGCCTGCTCGTCATGACCCGCGAAGACCCGGAAGTCACGGTAATTCGATACTGGTTCGTGAAGCCTGAGGGCTCTCTTGATGCCACACGATGGGATCAATACCGCGCGTACTTCGACGAGCTTGACCTCGAGGGCGGAGTCTCCAAAGGCTCGAGAGCCGGAGCAGTGTATTTCTTCCGCGACACATTCGGGTTCGTAGGAACTGGTTGGTACGTGGGGATTGCCAATCTCAAGCAAGCGCCGAAGGAGCTTGTAGAGTCCATCGACTCCGAGCGCTCGAAGCGACCCGGGCACACCAAGTTGTATCAGCGCATCACGGGCGACTGGTACGCATTCTTCTGGCGTTAGGGGTCACCGGCGGTCCGCGATCATCCCGAGGTCGCAGAGTTGTCTAGCCGACAGCGCCAAGCGCCGGAGCCAGAAGCTCGTGTACGACACACGCGGGCGGCTTCTCGAAGTGCGCCGCTGCACCGACTACGCCACGACCTGCGGCGAGTACCAGCTCTACCGCAAGTTCGGCTACGACTCCGAGAGCCAGCGTCTGTGGGCCGAGGACTTCAGCGCGGACGGCTCGGGGAACCTGGTCGCGCGCCGCACGAAGCTCTTCTACGACTTACTGGGGCGGGTGAAGAAGATCGAAGACCCGCTGGGCAAGGCGACGCTGTTCGAGTACGACGAGCGCGCGAACCTGACCCAGCGCACCGACGCGCTCAGTCACATCACCCGGTGGAGCTACGACGCCCAGGACCGCATGGTGCAGGAGACCAACGCGATCTCGGGAGTGACCGAGCTGGGCTACGACGCCGCCGGCAACGCGGTGAGCGTGAAAGACCCGATGGCGAGCACGACGCGCTACGGCTACGACGGCCTGTCGCGTCTTTCGAGTGTGACTCAGCCGCTGGGCCAGACGGTGCGCTACGAGTGGGACCTGCGCGACCCGCTGCGCTCTCACGAGTCACTCCCGAACCGTAGCTCGAACCTCGCCAGCCTCACTGCCCCGAGCTGCACCTCACTCCGCTCCTCGAAGCCCGCCGCGCCATAGTAACTCCGCAGAAACCCGTTCGACGCGACACAGTCCAGTCGCAGGCTGCGGCGTTCGAGCTCTCGCCCGCGGTCGCATGCCCAGTCGAGCAGCCGCCGTCCGAGTCCCGTGCCCGCGTGCGCGCGCGCTACCACCAACCGGTGCAGATACAGCGCGCTGCCGTCGTCGGCGCCCCAGATCTCGGCGTCGGCGTCTTGCAGAGTGAGTGCTGCCGCGAGCCCGGCGTCGCGGTCGCAGTCGCCGCGCACGACCCAGAGCTCGCCGCGCGCGATCGCGTCGCGGATCACGAGCTCGGGCAGCGCGCCCGGCTTCCACTGCACAATGCCGCGCGCGGTGAGATGCTCGGCGGCCTGCTCGACGAGGGCGCGCACCGCCGTAGCGTCATCCGGTCGCGCGCGCTCGACCAACATGTCCGCATGCTAGCATCGCGCGCATGGCGCCCGACTTCGCGCAGGGACCACTCACCGGCATCCGCGTGCTCGATCTCTCGCGAGTCATTGCGGGTCCCTATGTGGGGCGGCTGTTCCGCGACCTGGGCGCGGAAGTCATCAAGGTCGAGCCGCCCGACGGCGACGACGCGCGCGTGATCGCGCCGAGACACGATCGGGGTCAGTCGTGGCTGCTCCACTTCTCGAACGTGGGCAAGCGCTCGATCGCGCTCGATCTGGGCAAGCCCGGCGCCGCCGACGTGATACTCGCGCTCGCCGCAGTGTCCGACGCCGTGATCGAGAACTTCCGGCCCGGCGTGGCCGAGAGACTCGGCATCGGCTGGAGCGCGATTCACAAAGTGAATCCGCGCGCCGTCGTGTTGTCGGTGAACGGCTTCGGATCGGGATCGGCGTGGAGTGACCGGCGCGCGTACGCGCCGATCGTCCACGCGATCACCGGGTTGCTGCGCGACCGCGGCCAGACCTCGCAGACCCCGACTCAGCCGCGCATCGCGTACTCCGACGTCCTGACCGCGCTGCACGCGACGATCGCGCTGCAGGCCGCGCTGCGCATGTCGGAAGCCACCGGCGTGGGCCAGCACGTCGAGGTGCCCATGTTCGACGCCACGCTCGCGAGTCACTCCGAGGCCGGCAACGTGCTGATCGATCCGCCCGACGACCGCGTGATGAATCCGATCTTCGACGCGGGCGCGAACGGCTGGATCGCGGTGGGCGGCGCGGCGCAACACGTTTGGGTGTCGCTCACCGACGCGTTCCCCGAGCTGAAAGACCCCGCGCCCAAGGGCGCCGAGCTCGAGGCCAAGGCCGCGGCCCGACACCAAGCGGTGGCGGAGTTTCTCGCCGCGCAGCCGTCGCTCGATGCCGCGCTCGAAGTGCTCGCGCGCGCGAAGCTCGCCGCCGCTCCCGTGATCACTCCCAAGGAAGCGCTGCTCGGCCCGCTCGCGCGCGAGCGCGCGCTGCTCACGCAGGTCGACGATCGAAAGGGCGGCACGCGTCCCGTGGTGCGTCCCCCCGCGCGTTTCTCGGCTAGCCGCAACGAGATTCGCGGTCCCGCGCCGCGCCCCGGTGAGCACGGCGCCGAGCTACTCCGCGAGCTACTCGGCTTCGACGACGCGCGCATCCGGTCTCTCGTCGAGAGTGGCGCGCTCCTGTTTCCCGAAGGCGCGCGCTCGGCTCCGTGATACTCTCCGCGCGCGCCGGGTCGTCCGGTGGGAGGAGAGGGAGTCATGTTGCATCGACGCTTGCTCGGAATCGCGGTCGCGGTCGCACTCATTGCCGGCTGTAACCCGCAGGCCGCGAAGGCGCCCGAGCCGAAGCTCGACACGGACGACGCGAAGGCGATCTACGCGCTGGGTCTCTTGATCGCGGAGCGCATTCAGCAGTTCGAGCTGAGTGAGTCGGAGCTCGCGACGTTCGAGGCCGGCCTGCGCGACGGCGTGCTCAAGCGCGAGAAGAAGGTCGAGCCGAAGGATCTCGCCCAGCAGCTGCAGAACTTCGCGCGCGCGCGACAGACGGCGTCGAACACGGCGGAGAAGGCCGAGGCCGACGCGTATCTCGCGAAGATGGCCGCGGAGCAGGGCGCCACGAAGGGCCCCAGCGGCTTCATCGTGAAGACACTCACCGAAGGCACGGGTCCGAGCCCCACCAAGGCCGACACCGTGAAGGTTCACTACCACGGCACGCTGCGCGACGGCACCGTGTTCGACAGCTCGGTGCAGCGCAACGAGCCCGCCGAGTTCCCGCTCGGTCACGTGATTCCCTGCTGGACCGAAGCGCTGCAGGGCATGAAGGTGGGCGGGAAATACAAGCTGACTTGCCCCGCCGAGATCGCGTACGGCGACCGCGGCTCGCCGCCGGCGATCAAGCCCGGCGCCGCGCTCACGTTCGAGATCGAGCTGCTCGCGGTGACTCCGGCGCCCGCGCCGACCACGCCGAGCCCGGCTCCGGCGCCCAAGAAGGAGAAGTGACTCGACGGGAGCCGCGCGCCGCGATCTCGCCGTCCTGGGCGCGCTCGCCGCGCTGCGGCTCCTGTTGTATCTGCCCAACGCGCACGGCTACGGCGCGATGGGCGACGAGCTGTACTACCTGGCCTGCGCCGATCACCCGGCGTTCGGCTACGTAGACCACCCGCCGCTCTCGATCTGGTTCCTGGCCGCGTGGCGCGCCGTGTTCGGCGACTCACTCTTCGCGATCCGCTTCCCGGCGGTCCTCGCCGGCGCGGCCGTCGTGTTCGTCACGGGGCTCGTCGCGCGCGAGCTCGGCGGCGGGCGCGCGGCGCAGGTGCTCGCGGCGCTGGCCGCGTTCTTCACGCCGTTCTTCCTGGCCGTGAGTCACTTCTATTCGATGAACGGCTTCGACGTGCTGTTCTGGGCCGTGCTGTTCTGGCTCGCCGTGCGGATCCTGACTCGCGGCGAGCCGCGGCTATGGCTGTGGTTCGGAGCGGTCGCGGGGCTGGGGCTGGAGAACAAGTACAGCGTCGCGTTCCTGGGCGCGGGACTCGTTGCTGGTCTAGCACTGACTCGCGCGCGGAGTCACTTGCGGTCGCCGTGGCTGTGGGCGGGCGGCGCGCTCGCCGCCGCGCTGTTCGCGCCGCACGTGCTCTGGGAGATCGCGAACGGCGCGCCCACGCTCGAGTTCATGCGCAACGCGACCGAGCTGAAGAACGCGCCGGTGACTCCGCTCCAGTTTCTCGGCGGGCAGCTGGTGCTGATGCACCCGCTGTTCGCGCCGCTCTGGCTCGCGGGGCTCGGCGCGCTGTTGTTCGGGGCGCGCTTCGCGCCGGTGCGCGCGCTCGGGATCGCGCATCTCGTGCTGCTCGCGTTCATGATCCAGCAGCAGGCGAAGGTGTACTACCTGGGGCCGGCGTACTCGCTCTTGTTCGCGGCCGGCGCGGTCACAGTGACTGACTTCTTCGCGCGCCGCGGTTGGCGCTGGGCGCCCGCAGTCACCGGCTTGGTTCTCGCGATCTTCGGCGCGCTCGCGGTCCCGCTCGCCGTGCCCGTGCTCCCGCCGGAGCGCTTCCTGAGTTACTCGGCGGCGCTCGGCGTCGGCGAGCCCGAGATGGAGCGCGGCGCGCACGGCCGCATGCCGCAGCAGTACGGCTCGATGTTCGGCTGGGAGGAGCTCGTGCGCGAAGTCTCTCGCGTGCACAAGACGCTGGGGCCGCAGGAGCAGCTGAAGGCGTTGGTGCTGACTCGCAACTACTCCGAGGCCGGCGCGATCGACTACTACGGCCCGGCGCTCGGCCTGCCGCGGGCGATCAGCGGCCACAACAGTTACTGGACCTGGGGGCCGCGCCACTACGACGGCGAGATACTCATCGTCATCGGCCCCGTGCCCGAGGGAACCGCCGAGCGCTTCGACTTCTTCGAGAAGCGCGGCGAGAGACTCTGCGACTACTGCGTGCCGTGGGAGACGAAGCTCGAAGTGTGGGTCGCGCGCGGGCTGCGCAAGCCGGTGGCCGAGGTCTGGCCCGAGCTCAAGTTCTACCGCTGAGCATCGGCCCCATCAGCTCGACCATGTTCTGGCCGTAGAAGCGCCGCTTCGTCTCGTGACTCGCGCCGGCCAGGCTGGCCTCGAAGCGCTTGATCGGGTTGCGGCCGCCCTCGACGTGCGGGTAGTCGGACGAGAAGAGACACACCTCGGGGCCCGAGTTCGCCGCGATCCAGCCCACGTCCTCGGCCGGGTACGGAGTGACTCGCACCTGGCGCCGCACGTACTCGCTCGGGCGGAGTGACAGCCGCTGGAGTCTCTCTTCGTTCTTGCGGAACGCGTCGAGCGCGGAGTCGAGCAGCTTCATCCAGCCCGGCAGCCACGACGCGCCCTGCTCGATCACGCCGAACATCAGCCGCGGGAAGCGCTCGAGCACGCCGTCGAGGATCAAGGTCGCGAGCGTCTGCATGACGGGATACGGGATCGCCATGTAGTCGACCGAGCGGAAGTTCTCGGCGCCGCCGTGGAAGTCGGGCACGGGCGGGAGCCCGTTCTCGAAGTAATTCGGGTCGAGCAGGCGCCCGCCGCCGCCGACGTGGAACAGGACCGGCGCGCCGGCTTCCTGCGCGAGCGCCCACACCGAGTCGAGCGCCACGTGACTGGGCGAGTGACCCTTCGGGCAGGCAGACGGGATCAAGAGCGCCTTGCAGCCGAGCCGGAGTGACTCCTCGGCGGCGGCCCGCGCGCGCGCGAAGTCGCGCAGCGGCACGTAGCCGGTCGCGAGCAGGCGCGGGTCGACCGCGCAGAAGTCCGCGAGCGCGCGGTTGTGCGCGCGCGCCACGCCGTAGCAGTAGTCGACGTCGTCGGCGTGCTCGAGCGCCACGAGGTTCCCGTTCGCGAACGTGTTGAACACCAACTGACTCGCGAAGCCGAGTAAATCGAGCGCGCGCGAGCGGTCCTCCTTCAGGAAGGAGCCCGTCGCCGTCCAGTTCTTGCGAGTCATGAGCTCTTCTTCGGCGCGCGCGCGGTACCCGGGATCCTTGTGCCGGACGCGCAGCTCGTCGATGAAGCTCGTCTCGCCGGGCCGCACCGCGCCGATCGGCAGCGGCTTCATGCGCGCGCGGATGTCGGGATCCGCGAAGTCACGGAAGAAGTCCGCCGTCTCCATGACGTGCGAGTCGGCGTCGTGCAAGGTGAAGCCCGGGGCGTTGTCGGCGTAAGTCACGAGTGCCTCCGTCTGGACGATGCTACCAGCTCGGCCACCAGCTCCGGAACCTGCTCGACGCGCTCGAGCACGCGGAACGCGCGCGAGAAGTCGCCGCGCGCCGTGAGCCCGCGCGGCACGACGGCGCAGCGCATACCGGCGCGCGCCGCGGCGAGGCAGCCGCGCTCGCTGTCCTCGATCACGAGACACTCTTCGGGGGCGACACCGAGGCGTGTCGCAGCCAGAAGATAGGGCTCGGGGTCGGGCTTGGAGCGCGTGTAGTCGGTGTTCGTGAGCACGAACTCGAAGAAACGCAGCGCGCCGGTGCCGCGGTGCTGCAGCGCGAAGTGCTCGGGCCGGGAGCTCGTGACCACGGCCATGGGCACGCGGCCGTGCAGCGCGGCGAGCGTCTCGTGCACGCCGGCGATCAGCTCGGTCTCCGCGAGTGACTCGGCGTAGCGTTCGTTGCGCGCGAGCCGCGCGGCGTCGATGCGCGCCGGGTCGACGCCCCGCTCGGCCGCCAGGTCGAAGCAGCTCGCGCCGCGGCGCAGCGAGTAGTGGATGAACTCCGCTTCAGTGAGCTCGTGGCCGAGGCCGCGCAGCGCCTCGCGCGTCGCCGCGAAATAAAGGTGCTCCGTGTCGACGAGCACCCCGTCGTTGTCCCAGAAGATCGCCTTCATGGGGAATCACCTGGTGGTGTAAATGAGTATCTCGCCTTCGCGATGACTCTCGGCGTCGCCCGCCAGGCGCATGTGCTCGAGATGCGCGTATGTCTCGCTCTCGGCCATCGGCCCCCAGCTGCGCTGCTTGAACAGCTTCTTCGAGATGTCCTCGACGCTGGCCGGCCCGAGCTCGTGCGAGATCTCGCGGATCTTGTCGAGCCGCTCGAAGTGGTGGCGCTTGATCGCCTCGGTGCGCGCCTTCAAGTCACTGAACGGGTGACCGTGCGCGGGCAGCGCGTGCTTGATCCCGTTGATCTCGGCCACGCGGTCGAGTGAGTAGAAGAACGACGCCAGCGGATCGCGCGACGACGAGATACCCGAGATGTGTGGCGTGATCGACGGCAGCACGTGGTCGCCGCCGAGAAACACGCCCATCTCCGGGTCGTGCAGGCAGATGTGGTCCTCGGTGTGACCCGGCGTGTGCAGCACGAACCAGTCGCGCTTCGCCAGGCGCAGCACGTTGCCGTTCTCGACCGGGTCCGAGATCTCGGGCACGAAGTCACTGCTCCCGAACATTCGCATCATGCGCCAGCGCATGCGCTGCTTGAACGGGGGCTTCGGACGCTCGCCGCCCCAGGGCGTGGGGCCGCTCCACGGTCCCATGCCGCCGCGCGACGGCACGAATGGGTGAGCGTGTGGGTTGCCGTGCGCGTGCGAGTGACTCGCGGACGGCGTCTCGGTCCCGCCCTCCTCGGTGGCCGGCGGCTTCTCGCCCAGGTGCTCGGCCGAGACCTCGGGGGTCGCCGCTTGCGGCAGGCCGAAGCGGAAGTTCCGGTGACCCACGACGCGCGCGCCCGACTCACGCGCGAAGCGCGAGGCGCCGCCGAAGTGATCGGGGTGCGAGTGAGTCACGATGATCGTGTGCACGTGCTTCGGCCGGATGCCCGCCTGCTTCAGGCGATCCTGCAGCGCGCGCCACGACGCCGTGCCCGGCAGACCGGGATCGACCAGCGCCGCGCCCTCTCCGTCGACGAGCGCGTAGCAGTTCACGTGGCCCAGGCCGGGCATCGAGATGGGGAGCTGCATGCGCAGCACGTCGGGCGCGACCTCGGTGACTTCGGTGCGCGCCTCTTCTTGCTCTTGTCTCATGCCCCGACTCTAGCGAAGCGCTGCGTACACTTCGCCGATCAGGCGGAAGCCGCGCGCGTCGCCGCCCAGACCCATCTGCATCTGGTTCATCACGTACGCGAAGCCGAGCTTCGCGTCGGGATCGGCGAACGCGATCGAGCCGCCGGCGCCGGGGTGGCCGAACGAGCGCGGGTTCGGGCCGAACGGGATCATGGGCTGAGTCAGCATGAAGCCCAGGCCGAAGCGCGTCGGGATGGGATTCAGCACCTGGTCCTGGCCGTGCGCGTGCTCGGTGTTCGCGCGCTCGATCTGCGCGGCCGACAGCACGTGCGCGCCGCCGACCGAGCCGCCGTTCGCGAGCGCGCCGTAGATGCGCGCCAGCGCGCGCGCCGTGCCGTGGCCGTTGGCCGCGGGTATCTCGGCCGCGCGCCACGCGCGCGTGTTCACGGCGCCCGGACCGAGCGTCGGGTTCGCGAACACCCGGCCCACGAGTGACTCGGGATTCGCGGCGGCGGCGGCGAACGGGTTCGGTGCGCCCGGCGGCGACGGCGGCGCGGGGATCATCTCGGCCACGCGCGCGTCGAGCTCCGGCCCGAAGCCGATGTGGAAGTCCAGGCCGAGCGGCCGCGCGAGCTCCTCGCGGAAGTAAGTGCCGAGCGAGCGCCCGTCGACGCGGCGCACCACCTCGCCCACGAGATACCCGTACGTCAGCGCGTGATAGCCGTGCGCCGTGCCCGGCTCCCACCAGGGTGACTCGGCGGCGAGTGACTCGGTCATCAGCTTCCAGTCCGCGAACGCGCCGTCCGGCAGCTGCTTGCGAATCGCGGCCAGGCCCGCCTTGTGACAGAGGAGCCAGCGCACGGGGATGTTCGCCTTGCCGGCGTGCGCGAACTCGGGCCAGTAACTCGCGACCGGCGCGTCGAGGTCGAGCTTGCGCGTCTCGGCCAGCCGGTTCGCGCAGATCGCGGTCATGCCCTTCGTGGTCGAGTACACGTTGGCGATCGTGTCTTCGGTCCACGGCTTCGTGCGCGCCGGGTCGCGGTGACCGCCGAACAAATCGATCACCGATTCGTTCCCCACGGTGACTGCCAGCGAAGCGCCGACCTCGCCGTTCGCGAAGCTCTCCGCGAAGACCTCGCGCACGCGTGCGAAGCGCTTGGCGCACTCTCCCCCTACGCTCGCCGCCGTCGCCATGACTGCCTCCTGCCCCGTCCGGGCGGCGGCATTCTACACGCGCCCCGCAGAGCCTTTCCGGCAGCGCGCGCGGGCTCGGCGCGCGGGTCGCGCTTCCCGCGCGGGCACCCGCCTTGCTATGAAGGCGGAACGGTGGAGACGATCCGCAGCGCCGAATACATGGACGAGGTCGTCCCGGTGAAGCCGGGCGGCTGCCTGTATGTGCGCAGCACGAAGGGCAGCGTCGACGTGCGCTCCCACGATGCGGACGAAGTGCGGGTCGAGGCGGAAGCGCGCGGCCGCCGTCCCGAGCGAGTCATCTTCCAGCTCGACACGATGGGTGACGACGTGCGCTTCGAGGTCCGTACCGACGGCTGGCTGATCGACCTGTTCGGCTCGACCGACGTGCGCGTGCGTCTCTGGGTGCCGCGCCAGTACTCGGTCGCGCTGCGCACGAGCGGCGGCGACGCCCACGTCGACGCGATCCAGGGCGACGTCGACCTGCGCTCGAGCGGCGGCGACGTGACTCTGGCTCGCATCGAGGGGCGAGTCACTCTCGAGACCTCGGGCGGCCGCGTCGAGCTCGAGCACGTGGACGGCGACGTGCGCGTGCGCAGCTCGGGCGGCAACACCAAGCTGCGCGACGTGTACGGCAACGTGGACTCACGCTCGTCGGGCGGCGACCTCGAGATCGACGGCGTCGACGGCGCGGTGAGCGCGCGCATGTCGGGCGGCTCGACCTCGATCGTGTTCCTCGGCGACCCCGAGGGAGACATTCGCGGCTCGGGCGGCTCGATCGACGTGCTGGTGCGCGAAGACGCGAACTTCTCGGTCGACGCGAAGTCGAACGGCGGGAAGGTCGAGCTCGACTTGGAGCTGGACCGCGAGCACAAGACCGACCCGCACCGAGTCACTGGCAGCCGCGGCCGCAAAGGCCCGCGGCTCAAGCTGCGCTCGTCGGGCGGCGGGATCCGGCTCGGGCTGATCTGACTCGCGAGTCACTCGCGAGTCATGCCCGCCAGTGCTGGTGCACGGGATACGTCGCCGGCGTGCGCGCGTGCATCCAGGTCGTGTGCAGCGCGGCCTGGAGCCGCAGCTCGAACAGCGTCTCGTCCTTCACGTGGTGCGTGAAGCTCTTGGTGGCGCGCTCGCGGGCCGCCGGGTCAGTCACCGCGAGCGCGCGGCCCGTGCAGTAGAAGCTCTCGTCGTCGGCGACGGACGGGAACGCGTGCAGCGCGAAGCGGCCGTCGCGGAGCAAGTCGAGCCGCTTGGGCGAGACGGCGACCACGAACACGTACAGGCCGTCCTCGTGCAGCGCCGGACACACCGGGTGCACCCGCGGTCCCCCGTCGGCGCGCGTGGTCGCGAGGAACGCGATCGCGCCGGGAGGGAACTGATGCAACAGCCGCCGGCCCGCTTCGGCGATCCCGGGTGACTGCTTCGCGAACTCGCTCCAAGTCACTGCGCTCCGAGTCACTGGTTGGGACGCCACGTCAGCTCCAGGTAGTAGCCGTTGGGATCGGCGAAGTAGTACGAGTGACGGCCCGCGGCGTGACTCTGCTCTTCGAGCACGGGGCAGTCACTCGCCTCGAGCTTCTTGCGCCAGAGCTCCAGGTCCTCGCGCGTGCGCACTCCGATGGCCACGTGCTGGACCGTGTCGAGATAGCCCTGCGACGGCGGGCGCGGCGTGCCCTCGATCTCGAAGAAGTCGAGGAGCTGACCGCTGGGCAGCTGGAAGCCCGTGAGTCGCCAGGCGCGGTCGTCCCACAGCTCGCTCTTGCCCCCCACTCGCTCGACCACCGGCAAGCCGAGGAGCCCGCCGTAGAAGCGCTCGGTGGCGCTCGAGTCGAAGCAGCGCAGCGCCACGTGGTCGATGCCGTGCAGGGTCGATCCCATGTGCCGTCCTCCTTGGTTCCAAAGCATGCGCCAGGGATGCTGACAGCTTCTGTCAGCTGAGCCGCGTACGATGGGACCATGCGCGCGCGCAGGCTCCTCTCGCTCTTGCTCCTGCTCCAGAGCCGCGGCCACGGGACGGCCCGCGAGCTCGCGGACGAGCTCGGGGTGTCGCTGCGCACGGTGTACCGGGACATCGAGGCGCTCTCGACCGCGGGCATTCCGATCGCGACCGAGCGCGGGCCGGGCGGCGGGTGTCGGCTGTTGAACGGCTACCGCACGCAGCTCACCGGGCTCGACCGAGGCGAAGCCGAGGCGCTGTTTCTCGCGGGACTGCCGGGGCCGGCCACGGAGCTCGGGCTCGGGAGTCTCTTGGCGCGCGCGGAGCGCAAGGTGCTGGCCGCCCTGCCCGCGCGGCTGCGCGCCGCGGCGTCGTTCGCGCACCAGCGCTTCCACCTGGACACGCGCGGCTGGTTCCACCCCGGGTCCCTGCACCCGTCGCTCGAGTCACTCGCGGCCGCGGTGTGGAGCGACCGGCGCGTGCGCTTCGCCTACGAGCGCAACGACGGCAAGCGAGTCACTCGCGAGGGCGACGCCCTGGCGCTCGGGCTGAAGACGGGTCTTTGGTATCTGGTCGCGCGGGTCGAGGGCGACGTGCGCGTGTACCGCGTGCAGCGTGTGTCGGAGGTCGCAGTCACCGATACGACCTTCACGCGCGAGCCGGGCTTCGACCTGGCTGGCTTCTGGGCGGCGTGGGTGACTCGCTTCGAGGAGAGTCTGGCGGGAGTCGAGGTCGTGATCCGCGTCGCGCCCGGCGCGGTGACTTGGCTCGAGAGACTCGGCGATCCGATCCGCCGCGCGGGGCCGGAGCCGGCGCCCACCCTGGATCCCGACGGCTGGCAGCGCCGGCGGCTCGTGTTCGAGAAGCTCGAGTACGCCGAGTCCGCGCTGCTCGGCTTCGGCGCGGCGGTCGAGGTGGTCGCCCCCGACGAGCTGCGCGCGCGCGTGGCCGCCCGCGCCGCGGAGACCGTGGCGCTCTACGGCGAACGCTCGGCTGGGGAGCCGACCTGATCGAGCGCCTTCGTGAGCAAGCCGAGCACCTCTTCGGTGACGCGGACCTTGCCGGCGGGGAGCGACCTGAAGGTCTCGATCACCGCCGCCTCGATCGTGCCGCTCGACGTCACGTCGAGCTGCCTTCCGCGCGAAGTGAGTCCGAGCCGCGAGCGGCGGCGATCGCGTGTGTCCGACTCACGCGACACCAATCCACGCCGCGCGAGTCTGTCGACGATGCCGGTCACGGTGCTCGGATGGATGTGCAGGATGTCGGCGAGCTGTCCCGGCAGAATGCCCGGGAAGCGTCCCACGATCCGCAGCACCAGACGCTGCGGACCCGTGATGCCGTGACTCGCGGTCATTCGCTTGGACGCGCGCTGCAGCGAGTGGTCCAGCGCCCAGATCGAGCGCATGAACTCGATCCCCTCGCCGAGCGGCGGGAGCTCGGGCGCGATGCGGCGTGCCTCCTTCTCGCCCGTGTTCACCCGGACACCTGCTGAGCGTGGGGTGGCGCGGGGCGCAGCGCGAGGAACAGCTCCAGCAGCGCGTCGATCTCCCCTTGGTTGCGCAACGAGTACGCGGCGAGTGAGTCGCGTCCCCGCCCCACTCGGATCGTGAGCAGCCTGCCGGGTTGATCGAGCGCGAAGACGTCCTCGTCGGTCTCGTCGTCGCCGACGTAGACCGCGGTGTCGCAGCGCAGTCGGTCGCGCGCGTGTTCGAGCGCGATCCCCTTGTGCGGCGCGTCGGCGGGGAGAACGTTGATGACCTGCTTGCCGCCGATCACCCGCACGTCGCCGAGTGACTCGATGGCCCCGAGGATCGCGCTCCGTGCCGCCTTCTTCGCCCTCGAGCGCCGGTAGTGGATGGCGAGTGAGTACGCCTTGTCCTCGATCCAGATGCCCGAGTGAGTCCTGAGTCGTTCCTCGAGCCGCGGCCGCCAGCGCCGCACGTCGTCCGCGATCTCGCGCGACGCCTGCCACGGCTCGATGCCGTGATTGCCGATCGCCTCGCGCAGCCCCAGACCGCCCACGCGCCGCTCCACGTCCGCCCGCGCGCGGCCCGAGATCACCACGCACGGGTACGCGCGCGCCAAAGCCTCGAGCAGCCGGCGCGTCGACTCACGCATCTCGGCGCGCGCGGGGTCCGAGACGATCGGCGCGAGCGTGCCGTCGTAGTCGAAGCCGAGCATGACGTTCGACCAGGCGAAGCGCTCGAGCATCGGCCGGCTGCGCGCGGACAGAATGTGACTCACAGGTCTTCCTTGTTGCCGTTCACTCGATCCGTGAGTCGCCCGGCGAGTCTCTCGCGGCGGCGCAGGCGCGCGGCGTCGACGAGCATGCGGCCGGCCCACCGGTACACGTTGAACTCGGCGACGAAGGCGCGCATCGAGCGCATGCGCTCGCGCTGCTCGTCGCGCGACATCTCGAGCGCCAGCGCGAGCGCCGCACTCGACTCCTCGAGGTCATAGGGGTTGACGATCAGCGCCTCGGTGAGCTCGCGCGCCGCGCCGGTGAACTGAGAGAGCACGAGGACCCCGTGCTCGTCGTCGCGCGCCGCCACGAACTCCTTGGCGACGAGGTTCATGCCGTCGTGCAGGCTGCTCACGTAGCAGACGTCCGCGGCGCGGTAGTAGCGGAACACCGTGGGCGGCTCGTGGTGAGCGCGGCGCACCACGATCGGCGGCTGCGACGCGCCCGGGAAGCGGCGGTTGATGCGCTCGGCGAGCGCGTCTACCCGCTCGTTCAGCTGTCGGTAGCGCTCGATCACGGTGCGGCTCGGCGCGCCGAGCTGAACGAAGCTCATCCGCCCGACGAGGTCCGGGCGCCGCTCTAGGAGTCTCTCGATCGCGAGCAGCCGCTCCTCGACGCCCTTCGTGTAGTCGAGCCGGTCGACGCCGACGATCAGCAGTGAGTCGGGCGCGAGTCCCAGCTCGCGGCGCGCGCTCTCGCGGCACTCTTCGGGGGCTGGCGCGCCGCGCGCCCAGCGGTTCGGCCACTCGAGGGAGATCGGATAGGGCCTGACCAACGTTCTGCGGCCGTGCTGCACGACGGCGTTCTGCTCGCGGTCGATGCGCGCTTCGAGGAAGCGGTCGACCGAGTCGAGGAAGCTGTTGCAGTCCGACTGCGTGTGGAAGCCGAGGATGCTCGCGCCCAGCATCCCCTCGAGCAGCTGCTCGGGCCACGGGCAGATCCCGAACTTCTGCGAGTTGGGCCAGGGGATGTGCCAGAACATCGTGATCGTCGAGCGCGGCAGCTTCTCGCGAATCAGTCGCGGCGCAAGCGCGAAGTGGTAGTCCTGCACCAGCACGATCGGGTCGTCGAGATCCACCTCTTCGCACACCGCGTCCGCGAACCGGGCATTCACTTGCTGGTAGTGACTCCAGTCCTCGTTGCGAAACACGGGACGCGTGTGCGCGATGTGACACAGCGGCCAGAGTCCCTCGTTCGCGAAGCCGTAGTAGTAGCCCTTCTCTTCCTGCTCGGAGAGCCACACGCGGCGCACGAGATACGACTCCTCGCCCGGCGGGACGCGCACGTGACCCGATGAGTCGGCGCTCTCGCGGTCCGCGGAGCCCGCGCCGTGCGCGATCCACGTTCCCGAGCAGGCGCGCAGCACGGGCTCGAGCGCGGTCACGAGGCCGCTCGCGGGGTGGACCACAGTGACTCCCCCGTCGGGCGCGCGCTCGTGGATGTACGGCTCGCGGTTCGCGAGCACGACGATCTTCTCGCCGTGCAGGTGGCGCAGCAGCGTCTGCTTCAGGCGCTGGGGCGTCCAGGGTCCGTCGTCCGTCTCGGCCTCCTTCTCGGCGACGATGCGGTCGACGAGCTCGCGCACGTCGCGCAAGATCGGCTGGAACTCGGGGCGCTGCTCACCGCCGCGCAGCAGGCGCCGGACCTCTTCGCTCCAGCCGCGCCAGTAGATCCGCCCCGCGAACATCGTGAGGAGGGAAGCGGCCACCGCGAGCACGGCAAACGCCGCGAGAATGAAGCGGAGTGTCTCGGCCTCGCGGCGCTCGACGAACGTGCGGTCGTGGATGAGTGACACGAAGCCGACGGGTCCGTCCTGGTCGCGCACCGGGATCGCGGTGACCTGGATGCTGCCTCCCGCGATCCGCCGAACTTCGTTCCACAGCCGCCACTCCGAGCCGGGAGAGAGCAGGGAGTCTTGCGCAGTCACTCGACTCGCGAGCTCCTCGCAAGTGACTTCCATCGGATAGCCCGACGTCTGACTCAGGAGCCGCCCGTCGCCGGTGCACGCGGCCACCGCCATGATGCGCTCGTCGTGCGCCAGCTCCGCGAGCGCGGTCTGCAGGGCGCTCGGATCGGGCTCGCGCCAGCGCGCGAGCAGGACGTGTCTCGCGCTCCTCACCGCGAGCTGCGCGCGCAATCCGATGTCGCGCTCGAACCAGCCGCGCGTCGTCTGTCCAACGATGACGGATGCAGCCCAGGTCACCAGCCCGAGGCACAGGATGAGCAAGATCGCGAAGCGCAACGCGCGCATGGCCACATTGAAGCACAAATTATTTTGAGCACAAATTTGTTTCTGCTAGCTTGCCCGCATGCGTCTCGAAGAGCTCGGCGTCGTCGGCAACTGTCAGTTCTCCGCGCTCGTCTCTCGCACCGGCGCCGTCGTGTGGTGCTGCCTGCCGCGCTTCGACTCGGAGCCGGTGTTCGGCGCGCTCCTCGATCCCGAGGGCGGCGAGTTCGCCGTGACCTCGGCGTCCGGCGCGCCCGGGAGTCAGCGGTATCTCGAGAACACGAACGTGCTGGAGACGACGTTCACGAGCGACGAGGGCTCGTTTCGCGTGCTCGACTTCGCGCCGCGCTTCGTGCTGTACGACCGCATCTTCCGTCCCACGCAGCTGGTCCGCATCGTGGAGCCGCTCTCGGGGACGCCGCGCGTGCGCGTCCGCTGTCGGCCGAGGCTCGGCTGGTCCAAGGCCGACCCGGTCGAGTTACAGGGCTCGAATCACTTGAGGTACGAAGGCTTCGCGAGTCCCCTGCGACTCACGACCGATGTGCCCCTGTCGTATCTCAACGGCGCGGCGTTCGCCCTCACCGAGCGGCGCCACATGGTCCTCTCGTGGGGCCCTCCGGTCGAGGAGTCACTGGCGCCGATCTGCGAGCGCTTCCTGCGCGAAACGGTCCGCTACTGGCAACGCTGGATCAAACACTGCTCGATCCCGTCGTCGTTCCAGCGCGAGGTCGTGCGTTCGGCCCTGGCGCTCAAGCTGCACTGCTTCGAAGACACGGGGGCCATCGTCGCGTCGATGACGACCTCGATCCCCGAGGCGCCGGGCACCGGGCGCACCTGGGACTACCGCTACTGCTGGCTGCGTGACTCGTACTACGCGCTCGAAGCGTTCCGACTGCTGGGTCACTTCGAGGAGCGCGAGCACTTCGTTCAGTATCTCCTGAACGTGGTGGGGGGCACGCCCGACCTGCGGCTGTCTCCGCTGTACCGCGTCGACGGCAGATCCGACCTCGAAGAGCGGATCCTGCCCAACTGGGCGGGCTACGGCGGCGAGGGTCCGGTGCGCGTGGGCAACGCCGCGGCGTATCAGCCGCAGAACGACGTGTTCGGCGAGATGGTCCGCGCGCTGGCGCCGATCTTCCTCGACGAGCGCTTCTCCGCCGAGCGCTCGCCCGCTGCGCTGCAGCTGCTCGAGAGACTCGCGCGCAAGGCCATCGCGGTGGCCGGGACGCCGGACGCGGGAATCTGGGAGTACCGCGGTGACTGGAAGCCGCAGACCTTTTCCAACGTCATGTGCTGGGCGGGCGCGGACCGCATGGCGCGCATCGCCGCGCGCAACGCGCCGGCGCTGGAAGCCGAGTTTGCGAGCGCAGCGGACCGCATTCGCGACGAGATACTCGCGAACGCGTGGGGCGCCGAGCGCGGCAGCTTCGTGACGGCCTACGGATCCAGCGAGCTCGACGCGTCTCTCCTGCAGATCGTCGGCTCGCGCTTGCTGCCGCGCACCGATCCGCGCCTGGTGACGACGATCGACGCGATCCGCAAGGAGCTGACCCGCGACGGCTGGCTCTTCCGCTACCGGCTCGACGACGGCTTCGGCGCGCCGGCCGTCGCCTTCATCATCTGCACCTTCTGGCTCATCGAGGCGCTCGCGCACGTCGGCTGCAACGACGAGGCGCGCGAGCTCCTCGAGCGCGTCGTGCCGATGCTCTCGCCGCTGGGGCTCCTCTCGGAGGACTACGACGCCGCCAGCCTGCGCATGTGGGGCAACTTTCCGCAGGCGTATTCGCACGTGGGCCTGATCCACGCCGCGTTCGCGGCGTCGCCGCGCTGGAGCGACGTGTTGTGAGTCTCGAGGGTCTCTCCCTCGACGGCCTCGACCTGCGCGCCGCGGGCGCGGCCGCCGCGCTGCTCGCGTGCATCGCGCTGGGCTATGTCGTCCGGTCCGTCGGGCTCGGCCGCCTCCGGCGTCTCTCCTCGCTCACGGAGTCACGGCTGGACGACGAGGTCATCGAGTCACTGCGCAGGCCGGTGCTGCGGGCGCGTGGGCGGCGACCGGGGTCGTGAAGAACGTGGTCCGGCTGATCGTGCTGGGCATCGGCGCGCTGACGCTGCTCAACACGCTGGGTATCTCGGTCCTGCCCGTGCTGACGACCATCGGCATCGGCGGCGTCGCCCTCGGGCTCCAGGACACGCTGGCCAACTTGTTCGCGGGCGTTCACGTCACGCTCGCGGGCAACGTGCGCGCAGGTGACTTCGTCCGCCTCGACTCGGGCGAGGAGGGCTACGTGGTGGACATCCGCTGGCGCTCCACGTCGATCCGCACGCTGCCCAACAACCTGGTGATCGTCCCGAACGCGCGCCTCGCGCAGAGCATCGTGACCAACTACAGCCTGACTTCGAGCGACCTCGCCGTGCTGGTCGACGTCGGAGTTCACTACTCCAATGACCTCGAGCACGTCGAGCGAGTCACTTGCGACGTGGCGGCGGAGACGCTGCGCACGGCCAAGGGCGGAGTCGCCGACTTCACGCCGTTCATCCGCTTCAATCGCTTCGGCGCGCACAGCATCGACTTCACGGTGATCCTGCGCGCGCACGAGTTCACGGACAACTATCTCGTGAAGCACGAGTTCATCAAGAATCTCGCGCGGCGCTACGCGGACGAAGGCATCGTGATCCCGTACCCGATCCCCGCGGTCAACGTCGATCAGGAGCGAGTTTCCGAGCACTTGGGCATGTCTCCGCGCGTCACTCACGGATGATCGGGCTCGCGCCCGTCGACCTCGCGATCCTAGCCGCCTTCGTGACTTACTGCGTGGTCACCGGTCTCCGTGCCCGCCGTATCTCGTCGCAGAACCTCGAGGAGTATTTCCTCGCGGGGCGCACGCTGCCGGGCTGGAAGGCGGGAGTCAGCATGGCGGCGACTCAGTTCGCCGCGGACACGCCGCTGCTCGTGACCGGCATGATCGCGACCGCCGGGATCTTCTCGCTGTGGCGCTTGTGGATCTACGCGCTCGCCTTCCTGCTCATGGGGTTCCTGCTCGGCGCCGCGTGGCGGCGCGCGGGTGTGCTGACGGACGCCGAGCTCGCCGAGCTGCGCTACGGCGGGAAGCCCGCGGCGTTCCTGCGCGTCGCGAAGGCGCTGTACTTCGGGACGGTCTTCAACTGCACCGTGCTGGCCATGGTGCTGTTCGCCGCCGTGCGGATCTCCGAGCCGTTCCTGGCCTGGAGTGACTGGCTGCCGCAGGGCGGCTTCGACGCGGCGATCGCCGTGGCGCGCTCTCTCGGCGCGGTGGCGAGTGACTCACCGGACGCGGCGGCCAGCGCGGCGGGCGGACTCTTGTCCGTCGGTGCGGTGATCGCGGTGACTGCGTTCTACTCGACGACGGGGGGCCTGCGCGCCGTGGTCAGCACCGACGTCGTGCAGTTCGGCGTGGCGATGCTCGCGACCGCGATCTACGCGGTCGTGTTGGTGAGCGCCGCGGGAGGGCTCGAGCAGCTGCCGCAGCGACTCACCGAGCTCTACGGCGCGTCATGGACGAGCGAGACGCTCGCCTTCACGCCGTCTGGGGCGCGCGACGTCACGTGGGCGCTGCTGAGCGTGATCGCGATCCAGTGGCTCGCGCAGATGAACGCCGACGGCACCGGCTATCTCGCGCAGCGCACCATGGCGTGCCGCAGCGACCGCGACGCGCGCACCGCGGCGGTGATCTTCACGGTCTCGCAGGTCGTGTTTCGCTCGCTCCTGTGGATCGCGATCGGGCTCGCGTTGCTCGTGCTGATCCCGCTGCACGGCGAGGGCGTGTCGGCGCGCGAGGCGACCTTCGTGGACGGGATCGACCTATATCTCCCGGCCGGCGCGAAGGGCCTCATGCTGACGGGGCTCTTGGCGGCGCTCGCTTCGACGGTCGACACACACCTGAACTGGGGCGCCTCGTACTGGGCGAACGACCTGTACCGCCGAGTGGTGTGTCAGGGCTGGCTCGGGCGCGAGCCGCGCCCGCGCGAGCTGGTATGGGTCGCGCGCGCGAGCAACCTCGTCATCCTCGCAATCGCGATCGCGATCATGACTCGCCTGGACTCGATCCAGTCGGCGTGGCGAGTGAGTCTTCTGCTCGGCGCGGGCATCGGCGCGCCGCTCGTGCTGCGCTGGGTGTGGTGGCGGATGACGGCCGGGGGCGAGCTGGCGGCGATCGCGGCCTCGACCGCGCTCGCGCCGCTGCTCGTGCTCCACCCGGCGAGCGACGGCGAGCGTCTGCTCGCGGTGACTGCCGCCTCGACCCTCGCCGCGGTGCTCGTGTCTCTCGTCGTCGGGCCCGAGTCTCGCGCCACGTTGTGCGCGTTCTACGAGCGCGTGCGGCCGCCGGGCGTCTGGGGGCCGATTGCGCGCGAGTCCGGCGCGCCGCCGGGTGCGGCCCTCGAGTCACTGCGAAGCGGACTCACCGCGACCGTGGCTGCGTCGCTGGCCGTGTTCTGCGCTTTGGTCGGCGCTGGAACGCTCTTGTTCGGCAGCCCCGCCCCCGTCTGGTTCCCGTGGCGCCTGCCCTGGGCCATCGGCCTGTTGGGCGTGAGCCTCGGACTCGTCGCCCGGGCGCGCCGGCGAGCGCGCCGCAGCCCGAGCTGACACACTGAGTCATGGATGATCCGACGCCGCGGCCGGGCGCTCTCGGTCGGTTGGTCGCGCGCATCGGCCGCGTGCGCTCGCGCTGGGTCGTCTACGGGATCGCCGTCGGGATCTGCTCGGGGCTCGCGGCCGCGGCGTTCTTCGTCGCGCTCGAGTACGCGACTCACTTCACGGCCGAGACGCTGGTGCGCTCGCTCCCGCCGCCGCCCCCGCCCGGCGACGCGTTCCTGCCTCGACCCGAGTCACTGCCCGGGCCGCCCCGCCGCTGGCTGTTCTTTCTCATGCCCGCGCTCGGCGGGCTCGCGGCCGGGCTCGTCGTCTGGCGCTTCGCGCCCGAGGCCGAGGGCACGGGCACCGACGAGATGATCCGCGCGTTTCACCGCGCGCGAGGCGTGGTCCGCCCGCGCGTGCCGCTCGTGAAGGCGCTGGCGACGATCCTCACGCTCTCGAGCGGCGGCAGCGCCGGCAAGGAAGGGCCGATCGCGCAGATGGGCGGGGGCATCGGGTCACTCGTCGCCGGGTGGCTCGGTCTCTCGGCACGCGACCGCCGCATCCTGCTCTTGGCGGGCACGGCGGGCGGCCTGGGCGCGATCTTCCGCGCGCCGCTGGGCTCGGCGATCACCGCGGTCGAGATCGTGTACCGCGAGGACTTCGAGTCGGAGGCCCTCGTTCCCGCGGTCATCTCGTCGATCACCGCGTTCGTCGTGTTCACGCTGCTCGTCGGCGGTCACACGATCTTCGCGATCCCCGCGATCGCCCCGTTCCGGCCGATCGAGATCTTCGGCTACGTGCTCCTGGCGCTGCTCTCGGCGCCGGTCGGGCGGCTCTACGTGTGGCTGTTCGGATTCATCCGCCGCGAGGTGTTCGGCAAGCTCCGCGTCTTCCCGCCGCTGCGGCCGATGCTCGGCGGCCTGGGGGTCGGCGCGATCGGCCTGGTGATTCCGGAGGCGTACGGCACGGGCTGGGGCTGGCTGCAGCGCGCGCTCGACGGCGAGCTGCTCATCTCGTCACTCGCTTTCGTCGTCGCGGCGAAGATCCTCGCGACCACGCTCACTGTCGGCTCGGGAGGGAGCGGCGGCGTGTTCGGCCCCACCTTGTTCATCGGGGGCATGCTCGGCGCGCTCGTCGGCTTCGGCGGCGCGGCGCTGGCGCCCGAGCTCTTCCCCAACCCCGCCGCCTACGTGCTGGTGGGCATGGCCAGCTTTTTCTCGGGGGTCGCGTCGGCGCCGATCGGCGCGATGCTGATGGTCGCCGAGATGAGCGGCGGGTACGTGCTGCTCCCGCCGCTCGTGCTCGTGAGCGTGCTGTCGATGCTGCTGGCGCGCGGCTCGTCGATCTACGAGCACCAGGTGAAGGACCGCTTCGCGTCGCCGGCGCACGTCGGCGACCTCACCGTCAACGTGCTCGAGGAGATGCGCGTGGGCGACGTGTTCCACCCAAGTGACTCGCTCCCCATCGTGTCTCCGTCGGCGCGGTTTCGCGAGCTGCGCGCACTTCTCTTGCGGGTCGAGGAGGCGACGCTGTTGGTGGTCGGCGCGGACGGACGACTCTCCGGTCTCGTGAGCGCGGAGCAGCTGCGGCCCGTGCTCGACGAGGGGCAGCTCGACAAGTTCGTCGTCGCGAGCGACGTCGCGCTGCCGCCGGCCGCGCTGTTCGTCGACGACGACCTGTACCGGGCGCACGAGCTATTCCGCTCGTCGAGCTGCCCGCAGCTGCCGGTCGTCGAGGCGCCCAGCGCCGAGCACGCCGAGCGCGATCCGCTCGGCGGCCGCATCCTCGGCATGCTCGACTACCGTGACATGATGCTCGCCTACGGGCGCGAGGTCGCGCGCCGGAGGGAGAGCTGAAGTGACTCCCAAGCGCAGCTGGTGGCAGCACGGGGTCGTGTACCAGATATACCCGCGCTCGTTCATGGACGGGAACGGCGACGGCGTGGGCGATCTCGCGGGCATCCGCGCACGGCTCGATCACCTGGCGTGGCTGGGGATCGACGCGATCTGGCTCTCGCCGATCTTCCCCTCGCCCATGAAGGACTTCGGGTACGACGTCTCGGACTACTGCAGCGTCGACCCCGTGTTCGGCGATCTCGCAGAGCTCGACTCACTCGTCGCCGACGCTCACGCGCGCGGCATCCGCGTGCTCCTGGACTGGGTCCCGAATCACACCTCGGATCAGCATCCCTGGTTCCTCGAGTCACGCGCGAGCAAGACCGCCGCGAAGCGTGACTGGTACGTGTGGCGCGACCCGGCGCTGGGCGGCGGCCCGCCCAACAACTGGACCGCCGTGTTCGGCGGGCCGGCGTGGAAGCTCGACCCGGTCACGAGTCAGTACTACCTGCGCTCGTTCCTCGAGGAGCAGCCCGACCTGAATTGGCGCAACCCCGAGGTCGAGCGCGCCATGCACGGGGTCCTGCGCTTCTGGCTCGAGCGCGGGATCGACGGCTGCCGCATCGACGTGATTCACCGCATCGCGAAGGACCCGGCGCTGCGCGACAACCCCCCGAGTGAGCGGCCCGGGCGCGGCTGGGGCGGGCAGCTCCACGTTCACGACGAGAACCACTCGGACATACACGCGTTCCTGCGCCGCATCCGAGGCGTGCTCGACGAGTACGACGAGCGGATGGCGGTGGGCGAGATCATCCTGCCCCCGGCCCAAGTCGCGACTTACTACGGCAAGGGTGACGAGCTGCACCTGGCGTTCAACTTCGCGCTCGTGCGCTGCGCCTGGGACGCGCGCGCGTTCGGGCGCGAGCTCGCCGCCTTCGACTCACTCGTGCCGCCCGAGGGTTGGCCCGATCTCGTGCTCTCGAATCACGACATACCGCGGCACGCGAGCCGGCTCGACGACCCGGCGCTCGGGGAGTCACGCGCGCGCGCGATGGCGGTGCTGCTGCTCGCCGCGCGCGGCACGCCGTTCCTGTACTACGGCGAGGAGCTCGGCATGCGCAACGGAGTGATTCCGCCGGAGCGCCGCCGGGACCCGCTCGCGTGGACCCTACACCCGAATGTGTCGCGCGATCCCGAGCGCACGCCCATGCACTGGAGCGCGGCGCCGGGCGCGGGCTTCACGACGGCCGAGCCGTGGCTGCCGCTCGCGGGGGATTGGCCGACGCGCAACGTCGAGGCGCAGCGCGCCGATCGCGGCTCGATCCTGTGGCTGTACCGCGACTTACTGGCGCTGCGGCGGCGCACGCCCGCGCTCGAGCGCGGCGCGTTCCGCGAGCTCGCCGCGCCCGAGGGCGTACTCGCGTGGGAGAGACTCTTCGCCGGCTCGCGCGCATGGGTCGCGCTGAACTTTGCGAGTGAGTCGCGCGCGGCGGGGCTCGCGGCCGCGACGGTGCGCGACGGCCTGCGCACGGCGGCGGGCGCCGAGCTGCCGGCGAACGCGTCCGAGCTCGTGCTCGGCCCGTGCGAAGCGGCGGTGCTCGTGGTCGATGGCTGAGTCACTCCCGCTCGAGCGCGCGCCCGAGGGGCGCGGCGCGTTCGCGGGCTTCATCGGGCCGCGCACGCTGGTCGGGCTGGTGCGGAACACGGCGCCGTGGCTGTGGGACGGCGAGCCTCGGACGCCGTACGCCGCGATCGTGCGCGCGGGCGAGTCACTTGAGGCGCGCGCGGAGCCGACCCCGGCCGAGCGCACGGAGTATTTCGCGCTGTGTCTCGCCGCGCACTTCGCGACCGTGGCGACATATGTGCCGACCGACGTCGACACGAAGATCCGCCGCGCGCTGTGGCAGGACGCGCGCGGCACCGACGAGCTGCCGCGCATGCGCGCGCTCGCGCTGGCCATGGCGGAGTGGGATCCCGCGCCGGTGTCGGCGCGGATCGTGCGAGTCACCGAGACGGGCGCGGTCTCGGGTCACGACGGCGAGAGACTCGCGGTGCTGTGCGGGGCGCTCGTCGCCAGCCGCGGCGCGCACGACGACTCGGCCGCGGCCGAGCTCGACGCCGCGATCGACGCGGAGCTGGCGCGCCAGGCGCGCGCCTTCGACCTGCTGGCGCGGCACAAGGGCGCGGAGCTCGATCTCTTGCGTCTCGCGTCGGTGCTGACTCACAACGCCGGCGACGTGATGCAGGGACTGGGGCCGCGCGGCGACGCGCGCTTCGCCGATCTCGCGCGCGCGGGCTTCGCGCGCTACGGCGGCGCGTTCGGCCGCGCGGCCGCGGTGTACCGCGACTCACTCGCGGCCGAGGGCCACCGCAACTACCCGCTGCGCAAGCCGCGAGTGCTGCGCGCCCGCCCCGAGTTACTGCTGCCCATCGCGCCGTTCTTCGACGCCTGGGGCGAGACGGTCGCGCGCTTCCGGGGAATCACGGACGCGGAGCGCGCGGAAGTGGTGAGCGCGCTGGTCGAAGGCTGCCGCAAGCTCGCGGGCCAAGCGGGATACTACCGCGCGCTGGCGGGGCTGGACCGGGCGCTGCCGCGCGGGCTCGAGGCGCCGGAGCTCGCCCAACACTATTCCGTGTCGGTGCGCCGCGAGCTGCGCGGCGCGGAGCTGCGGCGGCGCATCGCGGTGAAGCGCGAGTCGTTCGAGGCCAGCGCGGCGAAGCGGGCCCGCGCCCTATTTTCCTAGCCCCTTCCGGGCGACCGCCACTGGGAACTTCGACAGATCCTGCTTCGCGCTCGGGCGCGCGGACACTCGCTCGTACCAGTCGCGCGTGTTCTTACAGTCCTCGGGCAGGTCGATGCCGATCGCGGCGCCGAAGTCGACCGTGGTCTGCAGGATGATGTCGGCCATCGAGTACGAGTCACTCGCGAGGAACGGCTTGCCCGCCATCTCGCCGTCGAGCCAGCGGCACGCGCCCGTCCACACCTTGAAGTTCGACTCGCCGAACTCCTTGAACTGCTTGCGCCCCTGTGACTCGGCGAACGCCGCGGTGAACGGATGGCAGTGCACCCAGATCATGGCCGCGGGCATCATCACGCGCAGCTCGATGCGGCGAATCCACATGTCGATGCGCGCGCTCTCGGCCGCGTCGCGCCCGAACAGCGGCGGCTTCGGGTGCAGGGCTTCGAGATAGCGGCAGATCGAGACACTCTCGGAGAGGTACGAGCCGTCGTCGAGCTCCAACACCGGCAGTTGGCCGAGTGAGTTCTTCGCGAGAAACTCGGGCGCCTTGTGCTTGCCCTCGAACAGCGGCGTGTGCACGAACGGAATCTCGAGCCCCTTCTCGAGCAGGAAGATGCGCACGCGGCGCGGGTTCGGCGCGGGGTCATTGTCGTTGTAGAGCTTCATGACGCCATCTTACTCCGCGAGCGCGAGCGCTTGCGCGAGATGGGCCGGGTCGGCGTTCCCGCCCGAGAGCAACACGCCGCAGCGCCCGCGCCCTTCGCGCAGCGCGGCGGCCAGAGCGGCCGCGCCCGAGGGCTCGAGCACGAGCCGCAGCTCGCGCAGCGCGAAGGCCATGGCGGCGAGTATCTCGCCGTCGCTCACCAGCGCGACGCGCGAGAGGTGCTGCTTCAGCACCGGCCACGTCGACTCACCCGGCGTGCGTACGCGCAGACCGTCGGCGATCGTGCGCGGCGGCGCGATCTTCACGCGCTCGCCCGCCGCGAGTGACAGCGCGGTGTCGTTCGCGTCGGCGGGCTCGACGGCGACCAGCTCGAGCCCGGGCGCCAGCGCGTGCAGCGCCACCGCGCAGCCGGCCATCAGCCCACCGCCCGACACGGGCGCCCAGAACGAATCGAGTGACTCGACGTCTTCGAGCAGCTCGAGCGCGGCCGTGCCCTGGCCCGCGGCCACCAGCGGGTGATCGAAGGGCGGGACGGGAGTGAGTCCCTGCTCCACCGCGAGCTCGGCCGCGCGGCGGGCCCGCAAGTCACTGTCGCTGCCCACGGTCACGATCTCGGCGCCGTCCGCCGCGGTGCGCGCGCGCTTCACGTCGGGCGCGTCGTCGGGCATCACGATCACGGCGCGCAGCCCCAGCACGCGCGCCGCCCGCGCGACCGCCTGCGCGTGATTCCCCGACGAGTGGGCCACGACCCCCGCGCACCCGCGCGGCAAGGTCGTCATCAGGCTGAACGCGCCGCGCAGCTTGAACGCGCCCGTCGGCTGGAGTGACTCGGCCTTGAGAAACAGCTCGAGCCCTGGACGGGGCGCGATGCGCAGCACGGGCGTGCGCAGCACGTAGGGCGCGATCCGCATCCGCGCGGCGCGAATCAGCGCGAGGTCGAGCTCGGCCACCGGCTAGCGCGGGAGCCGCGCCTCGAGATCGCGCAGCCGCGGCAGAGCCGAGTCTTTCGCGGAGAGCAGCGGCTCGGTCAGCGGCCAGCGGATGCCCAGATCCGGGTCGTTCCAGAGCACGCCGAGCTCGTCTTCCGGGTGATACAGCTCCGTGCACTTGTACTGAATCTCGGCCGAGTCACTCGTGACGCAGAAGCCGTGCAGAAAACCGGGCGGGACCCACAGCTGGCGGAAGTTCTCGGCGCTGAGTGTCTCGCCCACCCACTTGCCGAAGGTCTTCGAGCCGCGCCGCGCGTCGACCGCCACGTCGAACACCTCGCCGGACGTGCAGCGCACGAGCTTTCCCTGCGCGAACGACACCTGCATGTGCAGGCCACGCAGAGTTCCGCGCGAGGAGCGCGAGTGATTGTCCTGCACGAAGCGCGCGCGCACGCCGGCTTCGGCGAACTTCGCTTCGTGGAAGCTCTCGAGAAAGAAGCCGCGCGCGTCGCGGAAGAGACGCGGCTCGATGCGGATCACGTCGGGAATCTCGGTCGGTTCGAAGCGCATCGGCCGAGCTTAGCGCCGGGTATGATGGCGCGTCGATCCATGACGGAGAGGAGACTCTGCGTTGTATTCCCCATTCGCACTCGTTTGCGCGCTCGCGCTCTTTGGTCTGTCACTTCTCGCGAACGGCGCGCGAGCCGACGAGATTCAGTTCACCAACGGCGACAAGCTCACGGGCAAGGTCGTGAAGATGAAGGACGGCAAGCTCGGCTTCGACTCGAAGATGGCGGGCACGATCGCCGTGAACTGGGCGGACGTCGCGACGCTGTCGACCGACGAGGCCGTGACCGTGCAGCTCGACGGCGGCGAGATACTCGTCGACAAGCTGGTGGCGGGCGAGGCGGGCACCGCGAAGACCGCCGGCAGTGAGTCAGTGACTCCGCAGACGATCCAGCTCGCGAATGCCGCGAAGCTGAACCCCGAGCCCGTGGAGTGGAGGGGCGCAGTGATCGCCGGCGTCGACATCCGTCGCGGCAACACGCACGAGAACGGCGCGAACGTCGCGCTCGATGCCGTGCGCAGGAGCGAGCTCGACCGAATCACATTCGGCGCGGGTTACTCGGCACAGGAGTCGATGGACGAGGACGAGGTCGGCGCGCATAGCTCGAAGCGCAGAATGTTCGGCGCGCTCCAGTACGACTACTTCTTCTCGAAGCGGCTGTATGGCTACGGAAACTCGCGCGGCGAGAAAGACGGCCCCGCCGAGCTCGCGCTGCGCTTCACCGCCGGCGTCGGCGCCGGCTATCAGTGGATCGAGACCGACACACTCAAATACAACACGGAGGCCGGTCTCTCGTGGATCTCGGAGAACTTCACCGACGACACACCGGACAACGACTACGTCGCGGCGCGTCTCGCTTCGAACCTGGACTGGGTGCTGTACCCGGGACTCACTTTCTTCCAGTACACGCGCTGGTACCCGAGCCTCGAGGCGCTCGACGACCAGTTGGTCGATACGGCCACGGGCCTGCGATACAAGATCTGGGGCAACTTCTTCGGTGAATCGAAGGTGCTGTTCGTCTGGGACACGACGCCGGCCGAGGGCAAGCGCCAAGAGGACCTCTCGTATCTCCTCGGCGTCGGCTACAGCTTCTAGTCATGGACCCCAAGCTCGTCGCCGCGGCGCGCGCCGCGTTTCCGAAGCAAGTGGGCGCCGTCGTGCTCGGCGCGCCGGTCTACGCAGGAGAGTGTCACCCCGAGCCGCTCGTGACACTGCCGCTCGCCATGTCGAACCGGCACGGACTCATCGCCGGGGCGACGGGCACGGGCAAGACGAAGACGCTGCAGCTGCTCGCCGAGCAGCTGTCGAACGCGGGTGTCTCGGTGTTTCTCGCCGACTTGAAGGGCGACCTGTCGGGGCTCGCCGCGCCGGGTGAGTCGAACCAGCGAGTCACCGAGCGCGCGGCGGACACCGGCTTCGCCTGGCGTGCCGCGGCAGCGCCCGTCGAGCTGTTCTCGCTCACCGGCGCGCGCGGCGCGCAGGTGCGCGCGACGGTGTCGTCGTTCGGGCCGCTCTTGCTCGCCAAGGTGCTCGACCTGAACGAGACACAGACCAGCGTGCTGTCGCTCGTGTTCAAGTACTGCGACGACCGCGCGCTCGAGCTGTACGACTTCGCCGATCTGCGCGCGGCGCTCTCTCACTTGTCGGGCGCGGGCGCGGCGGACCTGGCGAGTTACGGCGGCATGTCGAAGCAGACCGTGGGCGTGCTGCTGCGCGAGATGGTCGAACTCGAGCAGCAGGGCGCGCTCGCGTTCTTCGGCGAGCCGGAGCTCGACCTGGACGACCTGATCCGCAAGTCACAAGACGGGCGAGGGATCGTGTCGGTGCTCGAGCTCGCCGACGTGCAGGACAAACCCGCGCTCTTCTCCACGTTCATGATGTGGCTGCTGGCGCGGCTCCAGTCACAGCTGCCCGAAGTGGGTGACTTGCCGCAACCCAAGCTCGTGTTCTTCTTCGACGAGGCGCACCTCTTGTTCAAGAACGCGAGCCGCGCGTTCCTCGATCAAGTCGGCCAGGTGGTTCGGCTCGTTCGCTCGAAGGGCGTCGGCGTTTTCTTCGTGACTCAATCGCCGAAGGACGTACCGGCCGAGATACTCGGCCAGCTCGGCAACCGCGTGCAGCACGCGCTGCGCGCGTTCACTCCCGACGACGAGAAAGCGCTGCGCGCCGCTGCGCGCACGTTCCCGAAATCCGACTTCTACGACGTCGAGCGCACGCTCACGACCCTGGGCATCGGCGAGGCGCTGGTCACGGTGCTGGGCGCGAACGGCGTGCCCAGTCCGCCGTTCGCGACGCGCCTGATTCCGCCCGCGTCGCGCATGGCGCCACTCACCGAGCTCGAGCTGCGCGGGTGTCTCGCGACGCCGATCGTGCAGAAGTACGGCACCGCCGTGAACCGCGAGAGCGCGGCCGAGAAGCTGGCGCGCAAGGCCGCCGCCGCCGCGCCGCCCCCGAACGAGCGCAGTGACTCGCGATCCGGAACGCGCAGCGAGTCACAAGACGACGGCGTGAGCATCGGCGAGGTCCTGAACTCGCCGCTCGCGCGCACGGTGGTCGGCACGATCACGCGCGGACTCATGGGCGCGCTGCTCGGTCCCACGCGGAGGCGGCGCCGCTACTGATGCGCGAGCTCCTCGCGGAAGCCGGCTCCTTTCTCAAGGAGGTCTTCGACGAGTGGTCGAGAGACGACGCACTCAGTCTGGGCGCCGCGCTCGCCTACTACACCATGTTCTCGATGGCGCCGCTGCTCGTGCTGGTGATCGCGATCGCGGGCCTCATCTTCGGGCGCCAGGCCGCGCAGGGCGAGATCGTGACTCAGATACAGAACGTCATGGGCGAGGCCGGCGCGAAGACGATCGAGGAGATGATCGTGCGCGCGAGTCAGCCGTCGTCCGGCGTGCTGGCGACCGTGGTGAGTCTCGTGACCATGTTCTTCGGCGCGTCCGGCGCGTTTGGCCAGCTGCAGAGCTCGCTGAACAAGATCTGGGACGTGCAGCACAAGGTGCGCGGCGGCATCCGCGGCCAGCTGCGCCGGCGCGCGTCGGCGTTTCTCATGATCATGGGCGCCGGCGCGCTGTTGTTCCTCTCGGTCGCGGCGTCGACCAGTCTCTCGGTCGTGCACGGCTGGCTCGATCAGTATTTCCCCGTGCTGTCACAGGTGCTGCCGATCGCGAACTTCTTGCTCTCGTTCGCCGTGATCACCGCGCTGTTCGCGCTGATCCTGAAGATGCTGCCCGACGTGCGCATCGAATGGGGCGACGTGTGGCTCGGCGCCGCCGTCACCGCCCTGTTGTTCACGATCGGCAAGGCCGGAATCGGTGTGTATCTCGGCCGCGCGGGAGTCACCTCCGTGTACGGCGCGGCCGGCTCGCTGGTGTTGGTGCTGCTGTGGATCTACTACTCCGCGCAGCTCTTGTTCCTGGGCGCCGAGTTCACCGAGGTGTACTCGCGCCGCTACGGCTCGCGCAAAGGAGTGACCGAGTGACTGCCCGATGGCTGCTGGCCCTGACCCTGTTGGCCGCGCTGCCCGCATGTTCCTTCCGCGGCGGCGACTTCACGCCGATGAAGAAGGAGCCCGAGACGCCGTGCTCTCGCGAAGCCGAGGAGATCTGCAAGGAGAAGCTCGGCTCCGCCGACATCGGCAACTGCGTGGCCCGCGAGAAGTACCGGTGCGAGGTGCTCGAGCAGGAGCAGAAGCCCGCCGAGTGAGTGGCTACTTCGCTTTCTCGAGCTCCTCGCACAGATACGTTTCGCGCTTCAGGCACGCGACGCGGTCCGAGCCGGCGAGCGCTTTCTCGCACTTCCTCGCGGCTTGCTTCGCGCACGGCCCCGAGCCCAGCTCGTCCTTGGCCATGTCGGCGGGAGATGCACATGCGGCGGCGAGCAAGAATCCGAGGAGCAACAGGCGACGCATCAGTGTGAGGATGTCGCGCGCGGCGAGGTGGGTAAAGGGTTAACATGGCGGCGATGTTTCGGAGTTTCGTCGTGGCGCTCTCACTCGTGGCGGCTGTCACGGGCTGTGCCAGCACGCCGGTGCCGCACGCGGCGGGCGCGGCGGCGCGCGAGTATTTCCCGCTGCTGCCCGGCGCTCACTGGGTGTACGAGCTCTCGACCGGGCCGTTCTCGAGCACGACGCTCGACGTGACTGCCCGGGGCGAGCGCCCCGTGCGCGGCTCGACGACCGGGATCTTCGTGGTCGAAGAGCGGGTCTCGGGCGAGATGTACGGGCTCGAGCCATCGGGGCTGGTCGGGTATCGAGTCACGGACGGCTGGGTGACTCGGGTGTCCGCGCTCGAGCTCGGCTCCGACGGCGTCGTGCGCGTGTTCGGGCGCGACGGCATCTCCATCCTGCCGCTGGAGCCGACGCACGGGCAGCGCTGGTCGGATCAAGTCGAGGTCTTCGACACGCCGGGTGAGTCGAAGCAGAGCTGGACCGCGTCGGTCGAGAACGTCGGTCGCCTGCGCGTAGCCGCCGGCACGTTCGACGACGTGATCCTCGTGCGCAGCGAGCAGTGGGATCGCGAGTGGCGCGAGAACGAGCCGCTGCACAGCTACGAGGACTACTACGCGCGCGGCGTCGGGCTGATCCGCAGCGTGGCGCACAATCACACGCGCTTCCTGCCGATCGCCGAGGTGGAGCAGGAGCTCCTCGAAGTCAGCTTCGAGGCGGGCCCCGGCTCGGCCGTCGCGCGCTAGCGAGTCACTCGCCGCCCGAGCCCAGATCCGACGAGCGGAAGCGGCTGTCCGGGATCTGCGTATCGAGCTTGAGCTCGTCGACCGCCACGCGCGTGCGCGTCTGATCGATCACGTCTTCCAGCTCGACGGCGCTGGCGAACGAGATACTCCCCACCTGCTTCACCTTCGTGGGATCCGCGCGCAACACCTTGCGCAGCCGGCCGCCCGCTTCGAACGAGTCCACCTGCAGCACCACGCACGTCTCGCGGTCGATCGAAGACACGACGCGTTCGTAAGTCGAGCCCTCGGCCACGACGCCCGCGTTCTCGAGGACATACACGGGGCGATCGCCCACGACCGCGTCGGGCAGGCGCTGGATCGCGCCGTTTCGCTGGAACGAGCGCCAGTTCTCGAAGTCGTCGTACGTGAAGTCAGTCCCGAAGAGACCGCCCTTGCTGCGGCTCGCGATGCGCCGCACGCGGCGGTCGTCGGGCGAGAACACGTAGAAGTCACTCGGCCCCGTGGCGCTCTCGATCATCAGCATCGCGGTGCCGCGCACGTCGGGCGGGCGGTCGAAGCGCAGCACCACGCGGCGCAGACCGTCTTCGAGTTTCTTGCCGATCACGGTCGCGCGGCTCGCGCGCTCGCCGCCGAGGCGGTCGACCTTCACGAACTCGGCGCGAAACGAGAGAGTGGTCTTCGGTGAGTTGCGCTCGAGACACGCGCGCGCGGGCGCTGCGTCCAGCGCCTCTGCGTGCGCGCGCGGACTCGCAGATAGTGCGAGCAGCGCGACGAGCATCCCCACGTGCGGTCGAGCCATGCGGTCTCCTATAGTACGCGACCCCGTGCGCCGACACGCCCGCCCGTTCGTACTCGCCGCCGTCCTCTCCGCAGGAATGCTCGCCGTGTGCGCGCCGCCCGCCGCCCGCGCGCAGAACAGCGACGAGCAAGTGTGGATGGACCTCGCCGCGCCGCTCGAGGGCTACGTGCAGAAGCTGCCCGTCGCGATGGTCGAGGTGCGCGGCTCGACCGGCGCCGGCCGCGCGCGGTATCACGACGTGGCGCTGGTCGTCGATCTGTCGGCGAGCACGCGCCTGCCCTCGGGTGTCGACGTGAACGAGAACGGGCGCATCGGGAAGTCCGCGCCCGAGATTCGCGAGGACTACTGGGGCGACGGCTCGCCCGAGAAACTCTGCGACGACGCGGGAGACACGATCGCAGCCGCCGAGATCGCGGCGCTGCGCAGGCTCTTGAAGCTGCTCGACCCCGCGCACACACGCGTCGCGCTGATCGCCTTCGGCGATCGAGCCGAGGTCGTGGCGCCACTCACTTCGACCCGCGCCGAGCTCGCCAAGGGGCTCGAGAGACTCGACCACGAGCACGGTCACTACGGCGGCACCAACTACGCGGCGGCGATCGACGCCGCGATCACGGCGCTCGAGCAGGCGAAGCCTGCGCCGGGCGCGAGTGAGCGCAAGCGCAGCATCCTGTTCCTGTCCGACGGCTACCCGACCATGCCGCAGCCCGAGCCCGAGCCCGCGAAGCAGGCGATCGCCGCGGCCAAGCGCGCGGGCGTCGAGCAGTCACACCTGCACAGCTTCGCGTTGGGGCCCGAGGCGGTGCGCGGGCGCGACATCCTCTCGCTCATGTCGAAGCTCGCCGACGGGTCACTCACCGAGATCGAGCGTCCCGGCGACGTGCTGTTCCACTTGCCGTCGGTCGAGCTGTCCGAGATCGCCGAAGTGCAGCTCGAGAACGAGACGACGAAGCAGCCGGGCCGCGCGGTGCGCGTGCTGGCCGACGGCACGTTCGACGGATTCGTGCCGCTCGAGGCGGGCCGCAACGTGGTGCACGTGAGCTCCGTCGGCATCGGCGGTGGAAGGCACGAGGAGCGCCGCTCGGTGTACTACAACCCTGCGCCCGGCACGTCGAAGCAAGTCGAGCTCGAAGTGTCTCGCCTGCGCGACTTACTCCGCGACCGCTCGATCGAAGTCGAGCTCGGCCGCGAGATCCAGAAAGCCCGCGAAGAGCGCCGCGCCCGCCAGAAGGAGCTGCGCATCGACGTCGACCGGCGCCAGTCACCGCCGCCCAAGTGAGTGAGCCGCGGGCGAACGAAGTTAAATAGAAAAGGCGGCCTCGTGAGAGGCCGCCTTTCCCTTTCAGGCGTTGACTAGCGACCGAGTGTCTTCAGCCGAGTCGTGTCGTAGTACTTGCGGCTCTCGTCGACCGTGAACGGGAACGCGTTCGCGTTGTCGAACTGTCCGACGTGCGAGTTACCGTTCTGCACGTTCGCGACCATGATGTGCGAGTAGTTCAGCGTGTTGCGGCCCTTGTTCTCCGCAACGGGGCTGTCCTCGCTCCACTTGAACACGCTCGCGATCATGCGGTACGGCTTGCCCGCGCGGTCGTACATGATCGAGTACAGCGGCATCATCGTCTCGTTGTCGTACCAGATCTTCTTGCGGCTGTAGGGGTGACCCTTCTGCCGCGGCACGTCGTCGAGCTGGAAGACTTTGCGCTTCTCGAAGGTCTCGCCCGCGAACGGCATCGAGTTGTACGGCCCGAACTTGCAGGTGAACCACTCTTCGTCGTTGCCCAGGCGCGACATGTTGCGCGAGGCCTTGCTCTCGCCCGGAATCACGCTCGGGAAGCAAGTGCGCGGCGAGTTCATCACGCCGGCCTTCACTGACTCACCCTTGTACTCCCACTGGTGATCCCACACGTAGCCCGCGAAGATGTAGAAGTCCTCGAGGGTGAACTCCGTGCCCAGCAGTGAGTCACTCTTCTGCGTGGCTGCGATGCGGCGCACGCGGCGCAGCGCCGGGATGTACGCCCAAGTGTCGTCTTCCTTGCCCTGCTCGATGTAACGGTACAGCAGGAACATCGTGCCGCGCAGATCGAACGGGGTCTTCACGTCGAAGAACTCCGCCCACTCGACGTTCGTGCCCTTCTCGAGCTCCGTCGTCGCAGGGAGGAGATCGGCGCGGTGACTGAAGTAAGTGCGGCGGTACTCACCCTGAGCGATGCGCCAAACTTCCTTGCCGTTGTTGCGCATGTTGCTGAAGCCCCAGTGCGGGAGATTCAGCCCCGAGCCACCCTGCCAGCGGTAGTTCACGTTCCACGCCAGCTTGAGTGAGAACTGCGGATCGTCGGGAGTCAGATCGCACTTGTGACCCGTAGCTTCCTTCGCCCAGTCACTGTACGGGAACGGCTGGCCGGCCGTGTAGTTCATGAGTCGGCCGTCACTGTCGAGCTTCGCCTGACAGGCGTAGTCGACCGTGGCCTTCACGTACGCCGCGTTCGGCGTGTACTTCCCCGCGTCTTTGACGGTCATGTTCAAGTCACTGAAGTTCTCCACCACGAACGGGATCAGCTCGTCGGGAATGAGTCCCTTCGCAGCGTCCTTGTTCACAGCAGTGATCGTCGTGCCCGCGGGTACGTCCGCGATGGCTCGAGATCCAGTCGCGAGCGCCGCAGCAGCTACTGCGGACAACCAGAGTGTTCGACGCATCGGCGTTCCTCCAAAGTGTGTCACCCCGCGACCTGAGCCCCCTCCGCCGCGAAGCGCTTCCGGGTGATGATGCGTGGTGGGCCTTGCGGATTCAAGCTCACGCCTTGTCCGGGTTGACCCGGCGCACCTTCAACCGGATGATACGCGCCATCCGAGTGTTCGGATTCGGCGGGGGGAGCGCATGACTACGAAGCGATTCGAACGGATCCGACGAGCATCCGCAGCGGTTGCGACGCTGCTCGTTGTGTCTTCGCTGGCGCTGCTCGTCAACGCGAAGCTCGACCCCGCGCGACTCGAGACTTGGAAGCTGCCGAAGGCGAGTCTGTTCGGCGTCGCGTCGCACGGAGACAGAGTCTGGGCGTGCGGCTATTGGGGCACGCTGCTGCGCTCGACGGACGCCGGCAAGACCTGGACTCAATCGGACACACCCACCGCGGAGACGCTGTTCGCGATCTCGTTCGCCGATGATTCGAACGGCTGGGCCGTGGGCGCGAACGGAGTCCTCCTGCGCTCGACCGACGGCGGTGTGACCTGGGCGAAGCAGGCAGTCTCGGTTCCGGACGAGATGGGCGGCACGCGCCCGCTCGATACGAGTCTCTTCGGCATCGCCGCCACCTCTGCGACCACGGCGTTCGCGGTCGGCGACCTCGGTGTCGTGCTCCGCACGCGCGACGGGGCGACCTGGGAGAAAGTCACCTTCGACGCGACCACCTTCGCAGACGACAACGTACCCGACCGCATCCTCAACGGGATCGTGTTCACGAGCCCGACCGACGGCTGGATCACGGGTGAGTTCGCGACGCTCTTGCGCACGCGCGACGGTGGTGACACGTGGACTGGCTCGCGCACGATCAGCGGCGCGCCCCCCGACCTGTATCTCTTCAATCTCTCCGCGGGCGGTGACTCGGCGGCGGCCGTCGGTCTCGCCGGCGGCGTGTTGGTCAGCAACGCGGACGGGAGTGAGTGGACTTCGCGCTCCGTCGAGACTTCGGCCGGCCTCTTCTCGATCGCGTGGAAAGGTCAGCAAGGAATCGCGGCGGGTGACCGCGGCGTGCTGTACGTGACTTCGGACGGCGGTGTGACCTGGAGTGAGCCGAAGCGGCCCAAGCTCTTCAACTGGATCGCGGGCGCCGCGTTCGTCGGCGCCACCAAGGCGATCGCCATCGGCGAGGGCGGGCTGATCCTCCACTCCGAGGATTCCGGCGCGACCTGGACCGCGGCCGCGGCGCCGGCCGCCGCCGTCGAGCCGAACATCGGGTTGGGCGGGGAGCAGAGAGCGAAGCCGGCGGAGAAGCCAGCAGAAACGACTCACTGAGTCAGGAAGGCAAGAGTCATGGACGCCTTCGCTCTTCGTTTCTCGCGCTTCTTCATCAAGTACCGCGGCGTGAATCTCGCCATCATCGGCGGACTCACGCTCTTCTTCCTGTATCAGGCCCTGCAGCTGCAGATCTTCAGTCAGTTCATCGATCTCTTGCCGCGCAATCACCCGTTCATCCAGGTGTACGAGAAGTACAACCGGCAGTTCGGCAGCGCGAACGTGGTGGCCGCGGCGATCGTCGCCAAAGACGGGACGATCTACACCGAGCAGTTTCTCGAGAAGGTCTACGCGTTCACCGACCAGATCGACAAGGTCGAGGGCGTCGACCACGGCCAGATCACGTCGATCACCGCCATCACCGTGCGCGACCAGGAGGTCGACCGCGAGGGCATCATGCGCTCGCGGCAGATCATCGGCGAGCAGGCGATCGCGCTGCTCGAGGCGCAGTTCTTCGGGCGCCGCGCGGTGCGCCGCGCGAAGGCGCAGGACGAGAAGTCGACGCCGAAGTCACTCGACGAGCTCCGCGCCTACACCGAGAAACGCAAGGCCGAGCTGGTCGAGATACTGAAGCCGACGTCGGCGATGCCGCTCGAGCGCATGGAGGATCGCGTCGAAGCGGAACGCATCCGCCTGCTGCGCAAAGAGAACGCCGAGCTCGAGTTTCTCGCGCTGCGCCTCGACGAGTTACCCGACGGGTACAAGCTCGACGGCGAGAGAATCACGGGTCCCGAGGGCACGCTCATCCCGAAGCGGATCATGGGCAATCTGCCCGACCGCATACACCAGAACAAGCAGGTGTTCGGCCGGCTAGTGTCACTCGACGACAAGGCGGTGCTGATCGCGGCCGGCTTCCTCGAGGGGCGGCTCGACTACAAGAAGATCTTCGACGAGATCACCGCGGTGAAGACGGAGCTCGAGGCCGACGGCACGGCCGAGGTTCATCTGACTGGGCAGCCCGTGCTCGCGGGTTGGACCTTCGCGTTCCTGCCCGAGATCATCCTGATCCTGCTCCTGTCACTCGCCGTTCTTCTCGTCCTCCTCGCGTTCTACTTCCGGCGCTTCTACGGCGTGATCATGCCGTTCACCGGCGCCGTCGTGTCCGCGATCTGGGGCCTCGGCTTCACTGCGCTCATGGGTTACCAGCTCGAGCCGCTCGTACTCGTGATCCCCATGCTGATCACCGCGCGCGCGGTGAGTCACTCAGTGCAGTTCGTAGAGCGCTTTTACGAAGAGTACGAGCGGCTGAACGGCAACAAGGACGAGGCGATCATCTCGTCGATGGCCGAGTTACTCCTGCCCGGCACGCTCGCGATCATCACCGACTCGTTCGGGATCCTCGTCATCTACGTGTCGTCGATCGCGCTCATGAAGAAGGTGGCGCTCGTCGGCGCGTTCTGGGCGCTGTCGATCGCCGTGACCGAGATGCTCCTGAACCGCCTGATGATCGCGTACTTTCCGGCGCCGAAGGACACGAGTCACTACACGCCGAAGCCGATCGTGCGGGTGCTCGAGCATCTCGCGCGGCTCGCCACGACGCCGCGTTCGGTGCGCGTGATCCTGCTCTCGTTCTTGTTCGTCGCGGTCGGCTCGTTCATCGTCGCGCCCTACGTGACCGTGGGCGAGTCACACCCCGGCACGCCGATCTTGTGGCCGGACAGTGAGTTCAATCAGTCGGCGAAGGTCGTGTCCTCGAAGTTCTACGGCGCCGACGAGCTCACGGTCGTGGTCGAGACCGAAATGGAGGGCGGCATCCATCGCCCCGAGGTCATGCGCGAGATCGAAGCGTTCCAGCGCTTCATGGAGCAGGACCCGAAGGTCGGCGGGACTCTCTCGGTCGTCGACTACATGAAGGCGATCAATCGCACCTTCCATCAGTCCGATCCGCGCTGGTCGTCGGTGCCGTATACCCCTCCGGAGATCGGAGGCCTCCTCTATCTGTACGAAGCCGGCTCGCCGGATCCGCGCGTGCTGAATCCCGTGCGCGACCAGGTCGCGCGCAACGCCGCGGTGCGCGTGTTCTACGGCGATCACAAGGGAGACACGATCCGCGAGGCGGTCGAGCGCGTGAAGCACTATCTCGAGCAGCGCCCGACCGGCTCGATCCAGGCGCGCCTCGAAGTTCCCGAGGACGACTGGGTCGCGACGGTGTTCTGGTGGATCGGCCCGCTGCTCCCGCCGCGGCCAGTCACTCTCGGCGTGTATCTCCAGAACCCGGACGGGACTTACGCGAAGCAGGAAGTCACGAGCCCGGGCCGCACCGAGCCGCCGCCGCCCGATTCGAAGGAACGAATCCTCACGCTGCCGCGCACCACGCGCGAGCTGCGCGAGGTGCTGATCGCCGCGGGTTACGACGACGTGGGCAAGATCGCGGCGACCAGCGTCGAGGAGCTCGCGAAGGTCGAGGGCTTCGATCTCGCCACCGCCTACGCGCTGATCAACGCGGCGCGGCTCGACCGGCGCAACTTCCGCGTGGTGTACGAGTGGCAGAACGACGAGAAACAGACTCAGGTGCAGGTGCGCAAGCGCGGCTTCTGGGAGCCGTACGAGCTGTGGATCAAGTATCAGGGCGCCGACTACATCCGGCGTGAGTCGGGCCGCTGGGCGGAAGGCACGAGCTTCGCGCTGGCCTCGGGCCTGATGGGCGTGCTCGCGGCGAGCAACGAGGAGGTCGAGGGCAGCAACAACGCGACCCTCATCGCCTCGTTCGCCACGACGTTCCTGATCGTGTGGATCTCGTATCGGAGCGCGGCGATCGCTCTGTACATGATCCTGTCACTCGGCACCGCAGCGCTCGTGTCACTCGCGTACATGTATTTCGCCAAGATCGGCTTCGACGTGAACACACTGCCGGTTCAGGCGCTGGGCGTCGGCGTCGGCGTCGACTACGCGCTCTACATCATGGACCGCGTGGTGCACGAGCGGAAACGCGGTCACTCCGTCGACGAGTCAGTCGCGATCGCGATCAAGACCACCGGCATGGCGGTGTTCTTCACTGCGTCGACTTTGGTCGGCGGCATCATCTTCTGGTACTTCATCTCGAGCCTGCGCTTCGCGGCCGACATGAGTCTCTTGCTGTCGGTGGTGCTCGTCGGGAACATGATCGGCGCGATGCTGCTCGTGCCGGCGCTCACCGTGTACTTCCGCCCGGGCTTCGCGACCGAGGAGCACGCGCCGAAATGACGACGCGCCGCCCGAGGCTCACTGCAGCGCAGATCCTCGGCGTCGCCCTCGCGGTCGCACTCGGACTGAGTGCCTGCAGAAATGACGCACCGCCCCAACGCGCGCCGGGCGCCGCGGCCTCTGACTTCTTCCCGCTCGTGAAGGGCGCGCGCTGGACCTACGAGCTCGACCTGATCGTGACTTCGACCAAGCTCGAGGTCGTCGCCAAGGGACAGACCGACGTCGCCGGGCTCGAAGGCGGCGCGTTCGTCATGGACGAGCGCAATCTCGGTCAGTCGTTCGGCATGGCCGAAGTGGGTCCCACGGCGTATGTCGTCGCCGATGGCTTCCTATCTCGCTACACCGGGATGGATTACACAGACCCGGATCACTTGAAGATGTTGGGCGCCGAGGATCCGACGCGGGTGATTCCACTCGGAGCCACGGCGGGATCCGAGTGGACACACGAGACTCGACTCATGCAGCAGCCGGAAGGCGGCGGCGGACTGATCAAGTGGACGGGACGCACCAAGCTCGCCGAGCCAGTGACCGTGCCTGCGGGGACGTTCAGCGACGTGATTCTCGTCGAGACTGAGTACTGGGATCCGTCGATCGACTCCGAGCGGCCACTCATCAGCTATCAGGATTGGTACGCGCGCGGGGTCGGATTGCTGCGCAGCGTCACGAAGAACGCGCACGACGGCGGCAAACGCATGGCCGAACAGACGCTGGAGTCATACGAGTTCCCCCCTCTCGACGCCGCTGTGCATTGACCATCTCTGAATCGTTTCGGAAATTCCCGTAAGCTTGAGGGGCGCAGTCGGTGAAAGCCGAGTGCGAAGGAGGAGGGAGGAATGGCCTTGACGGTGGCCTACGCTAGCCGCATTGCGAGTCACTTTGCTCGCGGTGTGACTGCTTCAGTGATCGGGTTCTTGTTTGCGCTTTCAGTGACTGGGTCCGCGCGCGCCGATTGGTGGTCCGAGAACGTCGAGATACACGGCAAGGCGAACTCGAGCGCGTACTTCAGCTCGGCGAGCCTGCAGAACGACATCCAGATGACCCAGTGGTGGACTCAGCTGGAACTCGACTTCGACGTCGATCTGTACAAGGGCGAGTCGAACTCACTCGGATTCCACTTGATCCTGCTGCCGACTTACGACGCCGTGTACGACGTGTACCCGAAGATGTGGGGTGACCGGCGCGACGACGCGGCGCTCGGGACTCAGTTCCCGCCGGCGGGTCCGCTGAATGCGGAGCTGGCGATGGCGGGCGACAAGTTCCCGGGTCACGGCTCGGGCATCGGCGGGCAGTATTTCGACGTGAACCAGGACACCGCGTTCCTCTACACGGGTCACAACAACCCGCAGAGAGTCATCGACAACACGGTGTTCTTCGGAATCCTGGGCGCGCAGACGCGAACGAGAAACGCGTCGGCCCAGGGCAAGCTCGGCGGTGGCTCGAGCATGTCCGCGTTCCAGCAAGCCGCGCGCGGAGCAGCTGCAGGCAATCCGAGCTTCCAGGGCACCATCGCGGCTGGTGTCGCGTCGCACGGCTGGTTCGCTCCGCTTCACTCGTTCGGGGGTGACGGCCGCTTCGTGATTGGCGATCGACGCTCCGCGGAAGAGCAGCTGCCCGCCGGTCTCAACTACACCGACGGCCAGATGAAGACACGCTGCTTCGATCAGGCGCACCCGTACTGCTGGGCGCGTGAGTTCTACCTCGAAGCGAAGGTCGGCGACGCGCAGCTGCGTGTGGGTCGCCAGCAGATCGTCTGGGGCAAGACGGACGCGTTCCGCTTGCAGGATCTCGTGAACCCGATCGACTTCGGGTATCACAACGTGTACCCGTCGCTCGAAGAGCGCCGCATTCCGGTGCTCGCCGCCGACTTCATCTACAGCTTCGGCGAAGTCCTCGGCATGGAAGACGTGTCACTCGAGCTGGTGTGGGTCTTCGACAAATTCACACCGGTCCAGGTCGGTCAGTGCGGTGACGCGTGGGCGTTCACCGCAGCGTGCGAGGCGCGTGCTGACTTCGGCGCTCACGGTCTCTTGAACGTGTCGGGCGCGAAGGTCGAGAACCGCAACTGGAACCTGCACAACACCGAGCCGGGCTTCCGACTCGAGTGGCGCCTGCCGGAGCCGTCGATCGCGTTCTCGTTCTCGGGCTTCTGGGGAATCCAGGACATCCCGGTCGCGCGCTTCGTGAATCACTACAGCACGACCAATCCCAACCCGGCGATGATGATGTTCTTGATGTCGGTGAACCCCGCATTGGACGGAATCTTCGGTGGCCCGTTCGATCCTTACAACGCTGGCCAGGTTCAAGCGGCCTCGGACTTCGCGCTCAACAACGTGTGGATCCCGAGCGCGGCCGGCTGCGACGGTCTCACGGGTCAAGCGCGCCTCGACTGTTACGGCGCGTTCCAGATCATCGGTTGGACCTGGTCGTCGAGTCAGGCGATCGTCGAGTATCCGCGCACGTTCACGCTCGGCGGGTCACTCGACTACCAGATTCCGAACATCGACACCGTTCTGCGCTTCGAGGTCGCGTATGACCTCGGCCGCAAGTTCAACAACACGCGGAAGTTCGACGGCATCGACCAGAGCGACGTGTTCATGGCGGCCATCGGCCTGGACCGCAGCTTCTTCATTCCGTTCCTGAACAAGGACCGCACGGCGTTCCTGTCGTTCCAGACGTTCATCGAGCACGTGATGAACTTCGAGGGTGACTCGACGTCGGGCATGATCGCGCACGAGAACAACATCATCTCCACGTTCTTCATGGAGAACTACTGGCGCAGTGACTCGATCGTGCTCACCACCTTCTTCGCCTATGACTGGGCGGCGAAGGCGTGGATCACGGGTCCGAAGCTCAAGTGGATCTACAACGAGAACCTGTACTTCGAGGCCGGCGTCAACCTGCTCCAGGGCAGCCAGCAGCGCCGCAACATCCGCGACATCTGCCCGAGCGGCGGCTACGAGTGTCTGGGTAACCCAGCCACTTGGAACGCGGGTAACTGGCAGATCATCAACGAGGGCCTGCGGCGCACCGCGGAGGCTCCTTGGTGGGGTCTGGAGAGCTTCGCCGACAACCACATGGAAGAGCGCGACGAGATCTGGCTCGGAGTCACCTACCAGTTCTAGTCCAGTCACTCGACCTAGGAACGAAAGCCGGCCCGGTTCGCGAGAGCGAGCCGGGCCGGTTCTGTATTGCGATGGCGCGCACGGACTTGGCTACCGCAAGCCCTTGACCGTTGAAAGGTCGGGCACCTATCGCGCGAAGTTCGCGCGGACTACAGCTAGTCCTTGCTTGCTTGCTGACCTCTACCTCGTATCCGACGAGGTTCGGCGAATTTCCACGCTGTCCCGCAGGCCGGTTGGGATCGTCGAACACCACCAAGAAAACGACGACTTCCTGCTCGAACACTCTGACGACGTACTTCTCTCGCTTCAGTCCTTTCTCCTCGAGCTTCGGAAGAGCCGCTTGGATGATGTTCAGCGAAGCCCCGGAAACCGAGTCGATCGTCTTCATGGATTGCCCATTACCCGCGATAGCCCGGGACCCCGCGCTCTCGCCTAGTGAACATAGAAGTGACTCCGTTCAGGGCGCGTTGCGAATTCGCTGAACATCGCGTCGGGCGATCTCCCTCCAGCGAGGGTCCACCATCGAAGTGACCGCCTCTTCGATCACCCGCATGTTGTTGGAGTCGCTTCTGACGTCCGCACGCTTCAACTCTTGCGCGCGAGCCAAGGCGTAGATGAGGTGGACGTCAACGAGTTCGTCGTCGTCCGCACGGAGCCTCGCGAGTACCGGGTCTACGAGGAGTGGGCCATTCTCTGCTAGAGCATCGGCGAGTCTCAGACGCGGCGGATGCCCATACAGCATCTCGGCCAGATAGAGATCGATCTGGGCCTCCACCGGTTGCCTCGCGAGGGCAAGCGCCTGCTGACTGGGATCGAGCGCCAGGAACCAATCGTGCTCGCGCGGACGTTCCAGCCAACACCCGACGGGCAGCAGGACTGCGAACACCAGCAGGGGAAGCGTCCGCATAGTCACTGCGGAACCAACCTCAGTACGGGCTGAGAGAGATGTGACTCAACGGCACGCTGAGTTGCGAAAGCACTGGCTTCGAGTGAGACGCTCCTGTAGGTGCTGTCGATCTGGAATAGGTGCCGAGGTAGCTTGAATGCGAACTCAGCGCCGTATCGAACGGCGAAGACCGCGGCCCCAAGCGCTCTGAAGTCGGCGACGTGCTGAACTTCATGGGCAATCAGTGCGATGCCATCGACCGTGTTCGGGTTGTAGTCTCCGACGCTGAAGTGGATCGAGTCTCGCCATGTGAATGCGCGGGTGGTTGTCTCGGAGGCGAACCACGGCAGACCGTTGTACATGCGGATAGATGAAAGATCGACATCGGGGAAAAACGGCCGCAGCTGCTCAATCACTTCATGTGGGATACCTGCACCATCGGCGAAGGTCGTCGGGAGCCCGTTCGCTACCGATGGCGGCTCGACTGGGACAACCGGTTCCGAAGCATCGAGTCTCGCGTTGGCGAACGGCAGCTCAGGTAGGTATCCGCTCACGAGGCCCCCAAGATAACTCGCGACTCCAGCGGCGAAGGCTACGAATCCCGCAGCACCGAGGCCGATCACGTAGCTCGCTGCACCTCTCACCGTCGCCAAGAAGATGCCCTGCAACGTCACATCGCCGTACGCGGCGGTCTGGAGTATCCCGCCGAGGACCACGATGGCTGGAACCAGATAGGGCGCGAAGACCGCTGCGACGATGGTCAGCGCCAGCTGGACGTAGTGCCCGTAGTGGCGCGTGAAGCGCATCAGCCACCTGCCGAACCTCTTCAGGTTGTTGAGGTGGTAGTCCAGCTTGGCTTCGAACCACTGTACCGACCCGAACGTCGCCAACCCCGTCGGGTCGACGGCTGAGACCGGGTTGTTCAGGACGTAGCTGTACGGGTTCAGCTCCTGAGTGGAGTTCGGTGGCTGAACGAACGGGTCGGCGCTGATGAAGCGGCCGATGACGGGGTCATAGGCGCGGCCGCCCATGTGAACGAGTCCCACCAAGTCGGCGTTCGTGTGCCCCGTGAAGCTGGGAGTCACCGTCGCGAACTCGGTGCCTGGAGAGGTTCCGAACGCGCGCCGGTTGCCCCACGCGTCGAACGACGTCCGATCGACGATCACTCCGAACGAGTTACTCACGGAGGTCACTGACCCGAGGTGGTCCATGTGCGGGTAGGTCGTGCTCGTGGCCATCACCGGCCCTGTCGGTGTGTCCTTCTTCTGTGTGCGGATCGCGACGAGCTTTCCGTACGCGTAGATGTTGCTGCGGAACTCGGTCTTTCCGGTCGTGGTCGTCTGCGCCAACTCGAACGTCGAGCTGACGTACAGGTGCTTTATGCGTTCCAAGGCCTGTCCGGGCTTCGTCTCCTCAGTGAGTTGGAAGATCATTTCTTCCTCGGGCCCGTACGCGTACTCCACGTAGCTGAAGGTCCCCGCCTTGTTCGAGATCACCGACGCCGGTCGATTCGATACGGCGAACGTCGCCGTCCTCGTGCGGCCGCCGGGAAGCGTGGCGGAAGTCTGGTTTCCGTCGTCGTCGTACAGGAAGTTGTACTGAGTGCCGAGGAAGGTGTTGATCTGGCTGACCGCCCGCGGCCCGCCCGTAGTCCCGTACATGTACAAACCGAGAAGGCTCCCGTTGTACTCGATGTTCCCCGAGCGGGAATAGACGAAGCTCTGCGGGATACCGGCTCCTGGCGTGACGCTGCTGAGTCGGTTGAGATAGTCGTAAGTGAAGCTCTCGTAGATGCTCGCCCCGCCTGCGGCCTGACTGCGCATGATCAAGCTGCCGAGTACGTCCCAGTCGTAAGTCTCGGACTGGGCGGTCTCGAAGCCCGACCCGGACGTCGCTGAGATCAGCCGTCCGTGCCGCGGGTCGAACGCCCGCATCGTCCACACGCCGCCTCCGATCTCCGCGGTGACCTGGTCTTCCGCGTCCAGATCACCCGCCTCCCAGATCGGTGCGCTCGTGGCAACGTCGATCACTTGCCTCAGGTAGCCGTCCGTTCCGTGAATGTTCCGAGTCACGAGACCGGTGGGGTAGGAGAGCGTATCCACTCGCCCAGTCACGGCCGAGTACGTCAGCGAGGTCGTGAAGCTCGACATTGCGAGCGACTGGCCACTTGCGTTCACCGTCTGAGAGATCGGACGTCCGATGGAGTCGTAGCTGTGAACGCGCTCGAAGCTCAGGTTCGAGGAAAGGCCCGAGCCGGTGACTCGCGCAACCATGCCTTTGCCGTTCGCGGCGGTGTCGTACTCCCAAGCGAACGACCCGTTCGCGTTGGAGCGCGTAGTCATGCGGCCGAGCACGTCGTAGTCGAAGTTCGTGGTCTGCTCACGAGCGTTCGTGTGACTCTTTAGCTGACCTAGTGAGTCGTAGGTCCAGACGTGATCACCGCGATCCGGGTCGTCCACGGTCAATGGGTTGCCGCGGGTGTCGAAGGTCGTGACGGTTACGGCGGCATCGTCCGAGAGCCGAGTGTTGTTCCCGAGCGCGTCGTACTCGTAGAACGCGTTCGCCTGGTCGGGCTCATTGAGCTCGAGCAGCAGACCGCGACCGTCGCGGTGCTCTACCCGTGAGTAGTTCTTCGCGTTCGTGACCGTCGTCGCGAGTCCGTTGTAAGCCCACAGCTTGACTCCACCGTCGCCAGCGGTCTGGGTCAGTACGCGGTCGAGACTGTCGTAGGTGGCGGTGATCCCATAGACCATATAGCCGTCGAAGAACGGGCGGCTCTTGAACGAGACTCGGCCCAGTGGATCGTAGGTCGTGACCTCATTGATCCAGCGTCCGTCGAATCCAAGCTTGCGCCGGCACCTCTCTCGGCCGAGTGAGTCGAGCGCGAGAACCGCGCGGTCGCCGTTCGTCGCGGTTCGATCGATCCACATCGCGCTCGAGATAGGGGGCCCTCCGCACAGCGACGATCCCAGGTTGTACGTGGTGATCGTCGAGACGCCGTCTGGTCTGAACTCCGTCACTACGCGGCCGAGCGCATCGATGTCGAACGTCGTCACTGCCAGATTCGGCGAGGTCTCCTCTGTCAGCGTGCCGAAGCGGGCATCGTACTCGCGTAAAGTGAGGTGGCTCTTTTCGTTGAGGAGGCTGATCGGGAAGCGACCGTCCGCTGAATAGGTCACCGTCGTCGACCGCGACGGGATGTCGAAACCAGTGGTCGTCGTCGTCGTGACGAGGCCGAACGAATTGCGACCAAAGCTCCTCGTGGAATGCCCCCGGTTCCGTGGACACTTTTTGGGGCGTAGCATCGCCGGAGAAGGAGTCCAGGGATGGGGAAGCGAGCGCGATACGAAGACACGTTCAAGGAGGACGCGGTTCGGCTCGTGCGCGAGCAGG
>Ga0187894_10000608_pt1 | contig 48341 bp, 41 predicted proteins | sample GBC1701081metaG_FD_136650 | JGI IMG/M metagenome (GOLD analysis project Ga0187894, IMG submission 136650) | White microbial mat communities from a lava cave in the Kipuka Kanohina Cave System on the Island of Hawaii, USA - GBC170108-1 metaG ... | reverse complement strand
GTCTCGGGATGCGCGACGAGGCTCTCGACGCCGCCGAGCGACTCGGCCAGCGAGAAGCAGTTGAGCCCCTCCACGAAACGCCGCACCGCGGGCTCCCCGCCCGCCAGTTCGAAGCTCACGATCGCGCCGAAGGCGCGCTGTTGGCGCGCCGCGAGCGCGTGGCCGGCGTGGCCGGGCAGGCCCGGCCAATAGACGCGGCGCACCGCCGGATGTGCGGCAAGCCTCTCAGCGACGGCCTCGGCGTTCTCCGCGTGCTGGCGCATGCGCGGGTGCAGCGTGCGCAGGCCGCGCAGCGTCAGGTAGGCGTCGAACGGGCTGCCGGTGAGGCCGAGGCAGTTCGCCCACCAGCCGAGCTCCTCGTGCAGCGCGCGGTCGCGGGCGATGACCGCGCCGCCCACGACGTCGCTGTGGCCGTTGATGTACTTCGTGGTCGAGTGCACGACCAGGTCGGCGCCGAGCGCGATCGGCTGCTGCCAGACGGGCGACAGGAAGGTGTTGTCGACCGCGACCAGCGCGCCGGCCGCGCGCGCCAGGCGGCTGACGGCGGCGATGTCCGTGATCCGCAGCAGCGGGTTGCTCGGCGTCTCGATCCACACGAGGCGCGGCCGCGCCTGCAGCGCGCGCGCCACGGCGGAGAAGTCCGTGAAGTCGACGAAGTCGGCCGCGAGGCGGCCGGTCCGCGCGAGCGCTGCGAGCAGTCGGTGCGTGCCGCCGTAGCAGTCGTAGGGCGCCAGCACCCGCTCGCCCGGCTTCGCGAGCGCACAGACGAGCGTCACCGCCGCCATGCCGGTCGCGGTGACGATGCCGCCCGCACCGCCCTCGAGCGCGGCGAGCGCCTCCCCGACCAGGTCGCGCGTCGGGTTGCCCGAGCGCGAGTAGTCATAGGCGCGCGGACGGCCAAAGCCCGCGAAGCTGTAGTTGGCGGACAGGTGGATCGGCGGCACCACGGCGCCATGCTGCTCGTCGCACTGGATGCCGGCGCGCACCGCCACCGTCTCGGGCTGGATCGGTCTCGTCATTTCGTCTCTCCCTCGAGCGCCGCGCGGAATGCGGGCGCCAACAGCGATCTTTCCTTCAGGAACGCGTCGTGGCCGAATTCGGAATGCAGCTCGTGCAGGACCACGGGACCGGCGAGGCGGGCGGCAAGCTCGCGGACCTCGACCGGCGTCACCAGCTGGTCCTCCGCGATCGCCACCAGGTGCGCCGGCACGCCGATGCGCGCGGGATCCACGCGGTGCCGGTCGATCGAGTCGGACAGGCACAGGAAGGATTCGGGCCGGGTCGCGCCGGCGTAGGCCGCGCCGCGGGCCAGCAGGTACTGCTCGATGCCGGAAGGCTCGTGCGCCGGGCCCGTCGGAAAGCGGCGCTCGAACTCCGCGCGCGTTCGGTAGGTCGTCATCGCAAGCGCACGGGCGAGCGCGAGCGCGCCAGTCCCGTCGCCGAGCGCGAGGCCGTGCCGGACGATCGCGCGCTGGATGCTGCGCCAGCCGGTGGCGAGCGCGTTGGCGCGGTGCGCGGCGCTGATCGCGAGCACGGTACCGACGCGCGCCGGCGCGGTTTCGGCGAGCGCGAGCGCGACCATGCCGCCATAGGAAGCGCCCGCCGCCGCGTGCAGGCGGCGGATGCCGAGCCGGTCACAGACCGCGAGCAGCGCTGCCGCCTGGTCGCGCGCGTCGACGGCCGGAAAATCCTCCTGTCCCGGAGCGGGCGAAGTGCTGGCACCCGGGCCGCCCAGCCAGTCGATGGCAAGCACGGCGTAGCGGTCAGTGTCGAGCGGGAGGCCGGGACCTGCGATCTCGCGCCACCAGCCGAGCGCGGGATTGCAGGGGTCGCAGACCTCGCGGCCCGCGGAGATGCCGCCGAGCGCGGCGACGACCGGCGCGCCGGGCGGTCCCACGAGTCGCCAGGCGATGACGACGCGTTCCTGCCGGCCATCGTGGTGAAAGCGCAGGCGCCGGATGCCGAGCAGCCCGTGACTGACGGTCGCGGGCGCACGCGCCACGGTCCCGGGTACGGGCAGTCGTAGAGCGGTCGACGATTCCGGCATTTCCGGGCCCTCCTCGCTGCACGGCTTTTGGCCGTCGTCCTGCGGGGAGCCCGTGGGGGCTGATCGCATGCCGGGTCCCGCCAGGGCGGAAGGCCTGCGATCCCTCATCTGTCGGGGACGATTCTCCGCCCTCCGCAGGACTTGGCACCGTGCCGAACAGCATCTTCGGTGGTTGCCCCGGCGTCTTCGGGCCTGAACCCTCAGCCGGTCTCGATGAGTGCGGCCAGTCTAGCGGGGCGCGGCACGGCGGGTCAAATCGGGCGCTTGCGGAACTGCACATAATGTATTAGTGTATTAGCGCGTTATTACAGGACGGTATGCGATGAAAGCCCATCGACAGGTCAGCCCGCGCCAGGAAGCCCTCAATGAGCGCGCGCTCTACCAGGCCATCCTCAGCCTGCAAACGCCGGAGGAACTGCGGGCCTTTTTCCGCGACCTGTGCACGCCCGCGGAGCTGCAGGCATTGACCGACCGCTGGGCCGTCGCAGTGAAACTGCAGGAGCAGATCCCCTACCGCGAGGTGCAGCGCGAGACCGGCGTCAGTGTCACGACCATCGGCCGCGTGGCCCGCTACCTGCACGCCGGGCACGGCGGCTACCACCTCGCCGCGGCGCGTCGCGCCGCCGGCCACCGGTGACCCCGGAAAGCAGGCCGCGCCTCAGGATTGCGATCCAGAAATCCGGCCGGCTGACCGACAACTCGCTGGATCTCCTCGCCCGCTGCGGCCTGCGCTTCTCGCGCGCGCGCGACCAGCTGGTCTGCTTCGGCGAGAACCTGCCGCTCGACATCCTGCTGGTCCGCGACGACGACATCCCGGGCCTCGTGCAGGAGGACGCCTGCGAGCTCGGCATCGTCGGCCAGAACGTCATCGCCGAGCGGCGACTGACACTCGCCGGCAACGGCTACGCGCCGTTCCAGGAACTGATGGCGCTCGACTTCGGCCGCTGCCGCCTCGCCATCGCGGTGCCCGACGACGCAGACTACCGTGGCTTCGAGTCGATCCGCGGCCGTCGCATCGCCACCAGCTACCCGGGCGTGCTCGGCCGCTGGCTCGCCGAGCGCGGCCTCGAGGCGGAGATCGTCACGCAGAATGGCGCGGTCGAGATCGCACCGCGGCTCGGCCGCGCGGACATGATCTGCGACCTGGTCTCGACCGGCGCGACGCTCGCGGCCAACGGCCTGCGCGAGGTCGAGCCGGTTCTGGAGAGCCGCGCCGCCGTGATCCGCACGCCGGTGCCGGTCGCGCCCGAGAAGGCCGAATGGCTCGGCCGGCTGCTGCAGCGCATCGAGGGCGTGCAGAAGGTGGACGGCAGCAAGTACATCATGCTGCATGCGCCGCGCGCGGCCCTGGCCGAGATCACCGCGCTGCTGCCGGGCAGCGAGCACCCGACCATCCTGCCGCTCGACGGCACGGACGAGAAAGTCGCGCTGCACGCGGTGTGCCGCGAGAACGTGTTCTGGGAAACGCTCGAGAGCCTGAAGGGCGCGGGCGCGACCTCGATCCTGGTGCTGCCGGTCGAGAAGATGCTGGCATGAGCGCCACCCTCCTCGCCTGTTCGGAGTGGCAGCCGGCATCGGCGGCCGAGCGTGCGCGCCTGCTGACGCGGCCGCGCGGCGGCACGCTGCAGGCATTCCACGACGACGTGCGCGCGATCGCCGACCAGGTCCGCGCCGGCGGCGACCTTGCACTGGTCGAGCTCGCGCGCCGGCACACCGGCGCCGCGATCGAGGCAGTCGCGGTAGGCGAGGCCGAGTTCGACGCGGCGACAGGCAAGCTCGCGGCCGCGGACCGCGCGGCGCTCGACGCCGCGATCGCGAATGTCGCGCGCTTCCACGCGCCGCAGCTGCGCGCGCCCGCGCGCATCGAGACCTCTCCCGGCGTCGCCTGCGAGCGCGTGCAGCGCCCGCTCGACGCCGTCGGCCTGTACGTGCCGGGCGGCACGGCGCCGCTGCCCTCGACGGCGATCATGCTCGCCGTCCCCGCCCGAGTCGCCGGTTGCCGGCTGCGAATCCTGTGCACGCCCCCGCGCACCGACGGCAGCTGCGACGCGTCTGTGCTGTATGTCGCGCGCGCCTGCGGCATCGAGCGCGTGTTCAAGGCGGGCGGCGCGCAGGCGATCGCGGCCATGGCGCTCGGCACCGAATCCGTGCCGCGCGTCGACAAGATCTTCGGGCCCGGCAACGCCTGGGTGATGGCCGCGAAGCAACTGCTGTGCGGCGGGCCGGCGGGCCCGGCCGCCGACCTGCCTGCCGGCCCGTCCGAAGTGCTCGTGATCGCTGACGACTCGGCACGGCCGGAATTCGTCGCCGCCGACCTGCTGGCCCAGGCCGAGCACGGACCCGACTCGCAGGTGCTGCTCGTGTCGCCCTCGCGCGAAGTCATCCGCGCGGTCGAGGCGGCGATGGCCTGCCAGCTGCCGCGGCTCGCCCGCCAGGAAGCGCTGCGGGCCTCGCTCGGCCAGAGCCGCGCGATCCGGGTGACGGACCTCGCTGCCGCCGCGGAGGTCGCGAACGCCTACGCGCCGGAGCACCTGATCCTCGCCGTCGCCGACCCGCGCGGCCTGCTGCCGGCGATCCGCTCGGCGGGCTCGGTGTTCCTCGGCCACTACACGCCCGAGGCGCTCGGCGACTATTGCAGCGGCGCCAACCACGTACTGCCGACGCACGGCTATGCGCGTACCGCGAGCGGGCTCTCGGTCGCCGACTTCATGCGCGAGATGACGGTGCAGGAAGCGAGCCCCTCGGGACTCGCGGGACTGGGCCCGGTCGCGGAACGGCTCGCGCGGCTCGAGGGTCTCGATGCCCACGCAGCCTCGGTCGCGGTGCGATTGCAGGACCGGGCGGCGGAGGTCGCTTGAACGAGATCCTCGCGCTCGCCCGGCCCGAGATCCGTGCCCTGGTCCCGGCCGCCGCGCACGTGAACGGCGCGCAGGCAGCCGTGCGGCTGCATGCCAACGAGAACCCCTGGACGGACGAGGCCGACGACTCGCCGACCGCGCTCAACCGCTACTTCGACGGCCAGCCGCAGGCCCTGGTCGATTCCCTCGCCGCGTACTACGGCGTCCGTCCCGGCAACGTCCTCGTCACGCGCGGCAGCGACGAAGGGATCGACCTCCTGGTGCGCGCTTTCTGCCGCGCGGGAGAGGATCGCATCCTCATCTGCCCGCCGACCTTCGGCATGTACCGGTTCTCCGCCGAGGTGCAGGGTGCGGGCGTCGTCGCCGTCCCGCTCGGACCGGAGTTCCGCCTCGACGCCGAGTCGCTCCTGGGCCGCTGGACGCCGGCGGTGAAAGTCGTCTTCCTGTGCTCGCCGAACAACCCGACCGGCAACGCGTTCGAACCCGGCGCCGTCGAGCGCATGCTCGAGGCGCTCGACGGCCGCGCGATCGTCGCGATCGACGAGGCCTACCTCGAATTCTCCTCGCAGCCGGGCTACCAGGGCCTGCTGCCGCGCCACCCCGGGCTCGTGATCCTGCGCACGCTGTCGAAGGCGCATGGCTTGGCCGGCGCGCGCTGCGGCGCGGCGATTGCGGCGCCGGCCCTGGTCGAGCTGCTCGGGCGCATCATGCCGCCCTACGCCATGCCCGGCCCGACGGTCGCGGCCGCGCTCGACGCGCTCAGGCCCGAGCGGCTCGCGCGCACGCGCGGGCGCATCCGCGAGATCGTCGCCGAACGCGCGCGCCTCGCTGCCGCGCTCGCGGCCCAGCCGGGTGTCGCCCGCGTCTGGCCGAGCGAAGGCAACTTCCTGCTGGCCGAGTTCCGCGATGCCGCGCGAGCGCTCGGAGCCGCTGCGGCACACGGCCTGCTGCTGCGTGACTTCTCGCGGCAGCCAGGCCTCACCGGCTGCCTCCGGATCACCGTCGGCAGCCGCGCGGAGAACGACCGCCTGCTGGCGGCGCTGGAACGCCCATGAGCGCGCCCGCCCCCACGCTCTTCATCGACCGCGACGGAACGCTGATCGAGGAGCCGCCCGACCAGCAGGTGGATGCCTACGAGAAGTTCCGCCTGCTGCCCGGCGTGATCCCGGCCTTGCTGCGGCTGCGCGACGCCGGATTCCGCTTCGTCATGGTCACGAACCAGGACGGCCTCGGCAGCGATTCGTTCCCGCAAGCCAGCTTCGAAGGACCGCAGCGCCTGCTGCTGCAGCTGCTCGAGTCGCAGGGCATCGCCTTCGACGCCGTTCTCGTCTGCCCGCATCGCGCCGGTGACGGCTGCGACTGCCGCAAGCCCGCGACCCGGCTCGCGGACGACTACCTCGCCGGGCGGCCCATGGACGCCGCGCGCAGCCACGTGATCGGCGATCGCGCGACGGACGTCGAGTTCGCCGCCCGCCTCGGCATCGGCGGGATCCGCATTCCCGCCGGCGACGCCGGCGCCTGGCCGCGGATCGCGGAGGCGCTGGCGGGACGCCCGGCGCGGCGTGCCCGCGTCGCGCGCAAGACCCGCGAAACCGAAATCGCCGTCGAGCTGGACCTCGACCGCAACGACCCGGTCACGATTGCGACCGGCATCGGGTTCTACGACCACATGCTCGAGCAGGTCGCGCGCCACGGCGGCTTCTCGCTCGACCTCGCCTGTCGCGGCGACCTGCACGTGGACGAGCACCACACGGTCGAGGATTCCGCGCTCGCCCTCGGCGAGGCGTTGCGCGACGCGCTCGGCGACAAGCGCGGCATCGGCCGCTACGGTTTCGTGCTGCCGATGGACGAATCCGAGGCACGGGTGCTCATCGACCTGTCGGGCCGGCCGTTCAGCGCTTTCTCGGGGACATTCTCGCGCGAGGCCGTGGGCGGCCTGCCGACCGAGCTGGTGCCGCACTTCTTCCGTTCGCTCGCGGAGTCGCTGCGCGCCGCCGTGCACGTCGAGGTCCGCGGCGAAAACGCGCACCACATGGTCGAGGCCTGCTTCAAGTCGCTCGGGCGTGCGCTGCGCGCGGCCCTCGCCCGCGAAGGCGACGTCCTTCCGAGCAGCAAGGGCGTGCTGTGAGTGCGCCGGTCATCGTCGACACGGGTGGCGCCAACATCGCCTCGCTGCAGCTCGCCATCGAGCGCCTCGGGCATACCGCCGAACTGACCGCCGACACCCGGAGGATCGAACGCGGCACGCACGTGCTCCTGCCCGGCGTCGGCGCCGCGGCCGATGCCATGGCGCGCCTCGAGAAAAACGGACTCGCAGCGCTGATCCCGCGGCTCACCCAACCGGTGCTCGGCATCTGCCTAGGCATGCAGCTGCTCTACGAGGCGAGCGAGGAAGGCGGCACGCGCTGCCTCGGCGTGTTTCCCGGGCGCGTGCAGCGCATGAGCGCCGCCCGCGGCAGGCCGGTCCCGCACATGGGCTGGAACCGCGTCGCGCACGGCCGCCGGCACGCGCTGCTCGAGGGGATCGAGGACGGCGGCTACGCCTATTTCGTGCACAGCTACCGCGCGCCGCTCGGCTCCGAGACGCTCGCAGCCTGCGACTACGACGAGCGCTTCACGGCAGTCGCAAGCCGCGGCAACTTCCACGGCGCGCAGTTTCACCCGGAACGCTCGGCTGCGCTCGGGTCACGCTTCCTCGCCAATTTCCTGGGGCTCGCCTGATGGAGCTGGTGCCGGCCATCGACTTGCGCGGCGGCCGCGCCGTACGCCTGTTGAACGGAGCCTTCGAACGCGAGACGCCGGCCCGTGAATCGCCGCTCGAGCTGTGCCGTCGCTTCGCCGCCGCCGGCGCGCGACGCCTGCACGTGGTCGACCTCGACGGCGCTCGCGACGGCGTGGCGGGCAACCGCGAGGTCTTGCGCGCACTCGCGGCAGTTGCCGGATCCGGCCTGCGCCTGCAGGCGGGCGGCGGCCTGCGGACGCTTTCCGGAATCGAACAGGTGCTGGCCGACGGCGCGGAACGCGCGGTGGTCGGCAGCATCGCCGTCGAGTCGCCGGCGACGCTCGCGGACTGGCTCACGCGGGTGGGCGGCGACCGCCTCGTGGCCGCGCTCGACGTGCGCATCGGGCCCGACGCGGTGCCGCGGCTCGCGACGCACGGCTGGCTGCGCGATACGTCGGCGTCGCTGTGGGAGCACGCGGACCGGCTGGCGGCGCTCGGCGTCGTCCACGTGCTGTGCACCGACATTGGCCGCGACGGGGCGCTCGCCGGGCCGAACCTCGCGCTGTACCGCGAGTGCGTGCGCCGCTTCCCCGCGATCGCGTGGCAGGCGTCCGGCGGCGTGCGCGACGCAGCGGATCTCGCCGCCCTCGCCGCCACCGGCGTCGCCGCGGCGATCAGCGGCCGCGCCCTGATCGAGCAGCGCATCTCACCCGAGGAGCTCGCGCCATTCTTGCCCGCCGCATAGTGCCATGCCTCGACGTGCGCGACGGCCGGGTCGTCAAGGGCCTGCGCTTCCGCGACCACGTGGTCGCCGGCGAGATCGAGGCGCTCGCGGCGCGCTACCGCGACGAAGGCGCGGACGAGCTCGTGTTCTACGACATCACCGCGAGCCCCGAGGGCCGCAGGCTCGACCGCGCCTGGGTGCGGCGCGTCGCGGCACTGCTCGACATCCCGTTCTGCGTCGCGGGCGGGATTCGCAGCGTCGCCGACGCGGAGGCCGTGCTTGCCGCCGGCGCGGAGAAAATCTCGGTGAACTCCCCGGCGCTCGAACGTCCTGCGCTCATAGACGAGCTCGCGCGCCGCTTCGGCTCGCAGTGCGTGGTCGTCGGCATGGACAGCCGCGGCGAGACCGGCCGCTGGCGTGTCCACCAGTACGCGGGCGACCCCAACCGGGTGCGCGAAGCCGGTCGCGACACGCTCGACTGGCTGGTGGAAGTGCAGGAGCGCGGCGCCGGCGAAGTCGTGCTCAACTGCATGGAACAGGACGGCGTGCGCGGCGGCTTCGACATCCCGCAGCTTGCCGTGGCGCGCGAGCACTGCGCGGTGCCGCTGGTCGCCTCGGGCGGAGCGGGCTCGGCGGCGGACTTCGCGGAAGTCTTCGAGCGCGCAGGCGTGGATGCCGCGCTCGCGGCCGGCGCCTTCCACGACGGCACGATCCGGATCCCGGCGCTCAAGTCGCAGCTGCTCGGCCGGGGCATCGAGGTGCGGCCATGACACTGACGGGATTCGAGGGGCTCGACTGGGCGAAGGGCGGCGGCCTGCTGCCGGCCGTCGTGCAGGACTCCGACAGCGGCGCGGTGCTGATGCTCGGCTACATGAACCGCGAGGCGCTCGACGCCACGCTGGCGAGCGGCCGCGTCACGTTCTACAGCCGCAGCCGCCGCGCGCTGTGGGTGAAAGGCGAGACTTCCGGCAACCGCCTCGCGCTCACCGGCATCAGCGCCGATTGCGATGGCGATGCACTGCTCGTGCAGGCGCGCCCCGCCGGCCCGGTCTGCCACGCGGGCACCGCGAGCTGCTTCGCTTGCGCACCCCCGCCTGCGGCAGCGCCGCTCGCCTTCCTCGCCACGCTCGAATCGGTGATCGCGGACCGCATCGCCGTGCCGGCGGCCTCGAGCTACACTGCCCGCCTGCATGCCGAAGGGCTGCGGCGGATCGCGCAGAAAGTGGGCGAGGAAGGCCTGGAACTCGCGCTGGCTGCCGGTGGCGACGCGGCTGAAGTCGTCGCGGAAGGCGCCGACCTGCTGTTCCACGTCGCCCTGCTGCTGCACGAGCGGGGCCTGTCCCTGGCCGAGGTCGCGGCGGAACTCGAGCGGCGGCACGCGCAACGCCTAGCCAAGGCCGGCCCGCCGGTTCCGGCAGCCGCGACTTGACGCCGGCGCCGTTGCACCGCAATACTCGTCCCGTGCACAGCCCGATCCGCAACCCGCGTTGGTGGTGGCCGAACTCCTGAAGGAGACGGCACTGGGCTGCATCGTTGACGTAATCGTCTAGTCGACTCGAGGAATTCCAGGACCCGTCTCCGGCCAACACCGGGACGGGTTTTTTGTTGCGTGCGAGATTCATGAAGCCACCTTTTGACTTGTCAGGCGACCTCAATACACCGGTCTCGGCGTTCCTGAAGCTTGCGCCGTTCCGGCCGCGCTTCCTGCTCGAAAGCGTCGAGGGTGGCGAGCGGCTCGGGCGCTATTCGTTCATCGGTTTCGGCGACGCGCTCGACATCAAGCTCGACCAGCAGGGCCTCGCACTGGACGGCCGGCGGCTGCCGGCCCCCGCGACCGGCGCGGAACTGCTCGGGGTGTTGCGCGCGGCGCTTGCGGCCGCGCCGCGCCCGCGGCCGGACTGCGCAGGCGTGCCGCTTGCCGGCGGGCTCGTCGGCTACGCCGCGTTCGACGTCGTGCGCCTGTTCGAGCGGCTGCCCGCGCGCCGGGCCGCCACGGACATGCCGCTGCTGCATTACGTGGCGCCTGCGTCGCTCCTCGTCTTCGACCACGTGACCCGCGGCATCGCGCTGCTGCACGCCGGTCCGGAGGATGAGCGCGAGCGACTGCGATGCGAGGTGAACCTCGCGCTGCACGGCGCGCTGCCGGAACGGCGGCGCAGCGCCGGTTTTTCGCGGCCGCGCGCCGGGCTCGACCGCGAGGCCTTCCTCGGTGCCGTGCAACGCGTCCAGGAGCACATCGCCGCCGGCGACGTCTACCAGCTCGTGCTCTCCATCCTGTTCGAGGGCAGCCACGAACTCGATCCGTTCCAGGTCTACCGTGCGCTGCGCGCCATCAACCCCTCGCCTTACCTCTTCTACTGCGAGCTGGACGACGTGGCAGTCATCGGTTCCTCGCCCGAGGCGCTCGTCAAGCTGAACGGCGGCCTCGCGGAGCTGCGGCCGATTGCCGGCACGCGTCCGCGTGCCGACTGCGAGGCCGAGGACCGCGCGCTCGAGGACGAGCTGCGCGGCGACGCGAAAGAGAACGCCGAGCACGTCATGCTGGTCGACCTCGCGCGCAACGACCTCGGCCGGGTTGCGGAGTCCGGGAGCGTGCGCGTCGAGCCGTACCGATCGATCGAACGCTACAGCCACGTGATGCACCTCGTCAGCGGCGTGCGCGGCCGCCTCGCGCCCGGGCGCGACGCCTTCGACCTGTTCGCGGCGGCCTTCCCCGCCGGGACGCTGGTCGGCGCGCCGAAGGTGCGCGCGATGCAGATCCTCGATGCGCTCGAGCCGACCGCGCGCGGGCTCTACGGCGGCACCGTCGGCTATTTCGGCCTGCGCGGTGACATGGACCAGGCGATCGCCATCCGCACGCTCGTGCTCCGTGGCGACCGCTACAGCTTCCAGGCGGGCGCAGGCATCGTCGCCGACAGCGACCCGGCGGCCGAGCACGCCGAGATACTCGCCAAGAGCGCAGCGATGCTGCGCGCGCTCGAAGCCGCGGAGTCTGCGTCATGAAGCCACGATTGCTGCTGATCGACAACTACGACTCCTTCACCTACAACCTGGTGCAGGCCTTCGAGGTGCTCGGCGCGGAAGTGCGCGTGTACCGCAACGACGCCATCACCGTTCCGGAGGCGTTCGCGCTCCGCCCGACGCACCTGTGCATCTCGCCGGGCCCCGGCACGCCCGCCGACTCGGGCGTGAGCCGCGCGCTGATCCGCGCGCTGAGCGGGACGATTCCGGTGCTCGGTGTCTGCCTCGGCCACCAGGCGATCGTCGAGGTGTTCGGCGGCGTCGTGACTCGCGCAGCACGGCCGATGCACGGCAAGACCTCCGTGTTGAGCCATGCCGGCTCCGGGCTGTTCGCGGGCCTGCCGCAGGGCTGCGAGGTCGGCCGCTACCACTCGCTGATCGCCGCGCCCGAGGCGCTGCCCGCCGTGCTCGAAGTCACCGCGCGCACGGCCGAGGGCGAAATCATGGCCGTGCGCCACCGCCGCCACTCTACCGAGGGCGTGCAGTTCCATCCGGAGAGCATCCTGACGCCTGACGGCCCGCGGCTGCTCGCCAACTTCATGAACGGGGTTTCCCATGTCGCCGCTGCGTGACTTTCTGGAATGCCTGATGGACGGGCGCGACCTCGACGAGACGCAGGCGGAGGCGCTCCTGATGCATCTCACGCGCCTCGAGGAGGCGCCGGCCATGGCCGGCGCGATCCTCGCGTCACTGCGCTGCAAGGGTGTCTCGGCCTCGGAGCTGCGCGGCTTCGCGCGGGCGATGCGCAAGCTCGCGCTGCGGCCCGAAGTGCCCGCCAACCTGCCGGCCATCGACATCGTCGGCACCGGCGGCGACGGATCGAACAGCCTCAACATCTCGACCGGCACCGCAATCGTCGCCGCCGCCTGCGGCCTTCCGGTCGTCAAGCACGGCAACCGCTCGGTATCGAGCCGCGCGGGCAGTGCCGACGTGCTCGCTGCGCTCGGCCTGAAGCTCCCGCTCGACGAGCGCGCCGCGGCCAGTTGCCTGGCGGCGACCGGGTTCACCTTCCTGTTCGCGCCGTACTACCACCCGGCGATGAAGGCGGTCGCACCGATTCGCGCCGCGCTCGGCGTGCGCACGGTGTTCAACATCCTGGGCCCGCTCTCGAATCCCGCGCAGCCGCCGTACCACCTGCTCGGCGCCTTCAGCCAGGAGACCGCAAAGCTGATGGCGGAGGCGATCGCGGGCCTTCCCATCGAACGCGCCTTCGTCGTGCACGGCGCGGCGGGCTGGGACGAGCCGACCACGGTCGGCCCGTTCACGCTCTACGACGTGCGGCCGGGCCGCGTCAGCGTCGAGACACGCGCGCCGGAAGACTTCGGCCTGGGTCGCTGCGCCGCGTCCGAACTGGTCGGCGGCGATTCAATGCACAATGCCGGCGCCATCCGCGGCGTGCTCCTGGACGGCGTGCGCAACCCCTACCGCGACTGCCTGCTGCTCGGGGCCGCACTGGCGCTCGAGGTCGCCGGCGAGGAAGATGCGCCCGCGGCCGCGATGGCCCGCGCCACCCATGCGATCGACAGCGGAGCGGCGGGCCGCGTGCTCGGCTCGCTCGCCGCGTTTTCCGCATGAGCGCCGGCTTCCTGGATGCCATGGCCGTCGAGAGCCGGCGCCGGGTCGGCGAGGCGCGCCGGCGTATCTCATACGATTCCCTCGACTTGCGCGCCCGGCAGACAGCAACGCCGCCGGCACTGCGCCTGGACCGCCGCTTCGACGTGATCGCCGAGATCAAGCTGCGCTCGCCGGCCGCGGACGGCGAGGCACGCAGCAGCGACGACCTGCCCGCGCGCGCGGCGGCCTACGCGGCCGGGGGCGCGGCGGCCGTGTCGGTGCTCACGGAGCCGAGCCGATTCGCCGGCTCGATCCTCCACCTGGAGAGCGCTGCGCGCACGCTCCACCCGCTGCGGCTGCCCGCCATGCGCAAGGACTTTCTGGTGGACCCCTACCAACTCGTCGAGGCGCGCGCTGCGGGCGCGGGCGGCGCGCTCCTGATCCTGCGCCTGCTCGCACCCGCGGAGCTGGAGTCGCTGGTGGCCGTCGGCCGCAGCCTCGAGCTGTTCCTGCTGCTCGAGGCTTTCGACGAGACGGATCTCGCCGCGGCGCGCACGCTCATCGACGCGCGCGGTCCCGAGGGACTGCTGGTCGGCGTCAACAGCCGAGACCTCACGACACTGCAGGTCCGGCCCGAGCGGTTGCTAGAACTCGCCCCGCACCTTCCGCAGGCCGTCCCCTGCGTCGCCGAAAGCGGCATTGCCTCCGCGGAGGACGCGGGCGCAATCGTGCGCGCAGGCTACCGCGTCGCGCTCGTCGGCACGGCGCTGATGCGCAGCGCGGACCCGGGCGCCCTGGTGCGCGAACTCGTGGACGCGGGGCGCGCGGCATGAAGGGGCCCTGGATCAAGATCTGCGGCGTGACGACGCCCGAGGCGGTGAGCGCGGCGGACAGCGTTTGCGTCGACGCGATCGGCTTCGTGTTCGCCGCTTCGCCGCGGCGCGTGACGCCCGAGCGCGCCTGGCGACTCGCCGCGCCGGTTCGCGGGCGTATTGCCTGTTGCGCCGTGGTCCGGCGCACGTCGCAGTCGGAAGTGGACGAGATATTGCGCGTGCTGCGTCCCGACATGTTGCAGGCGGACATGGCGGAGCTCGAGTCGCTCGAGCTGCCGCGCACGATCCAGGTGCTGCCGGTCGCGAGCACGCGCTCGCCCGCGCCGGACGCGCTGCCGGACGACCTGCTGCTCGAGCGGCCGCCCGCCGACGACGGCGCCGGATGGGATGAAGCCGCCATCCGCGGGCTCTCGCGCCGCACGCGGCTCGTGCTCGCGGGCGGGCTCGATGCCGGCAACGTCGCCGACCTCGTGCGGGCCGTCACGCCCTACGGAGTCGATGTTTCACGGGGCGTCGAGGTGGCGCCCGGCATCAAGGGACACGAGCTGATCCGGCGCTTCGTCAAGGCCGCGCGCTCGATGAACGGAGTCATGTCGCTATGAACGCACAGCTCGAAGACCGCACGGCCGCGTTGCTCGAGGACGCCATCGCCGGGCGCTTCCCGGACGACCGCGGCCGTTACGGACCGTTCGGCGGCCGTTACGTGCCGGAGTCGCTCGTGGCGCCGCTCGAGCGGCTGGAAGCAGCCTGCCGCCAACTGAACGAAGCCGGCTTCGTCGCCGAGTTTCAAGCGGAGCTGCGCGCATGGGCCGGCCGGCCCACCGCACTCACGCCGGCGCGCGGGCTGTCACGGCGCTGGGGGGTCGGGGTTTGGCTGAAGCGCGAGGACCTCGCGCACACCGGGGCGCACAAGATCAACAATGCGATCGGCCAGGTGCTGCTCGCGCGACGTAGCGGCGCGCGGCGCGTGATCGCGGAGACCGGCGCCGGCCAGCACGGCGTCGCGACCGCCGCGGCCTGCGCGCGGCTCGGCATGCCCTGCACCGTCTACATGGGCGCACTCGACATGGAGCGCCAGTCGCCCAACGTCGGCCGCATGCGATTGCTCGGCGCGACGGTCGTTGCCGTCGAGAACGGCGACCGGACGCTGCGCGCGGCGGTGGACGAGGCCTTGCGCGACTGGGTGTCGGACCCGGACGGCACGTACTACTGCCTCGGCTCGGCGATCGGTCCCCATCCCTACCCGTTTCTCGTGCGCGAGCTGCAGTCGGTCATCGGCCGCGAGGCGCGCGCCCAGCTCCTCGACGCGGCGGGCCGCTTGCCGGATGCGGCTGCCGCCTGCGTCGGCGGAGGATCCAACGCCATCGGCCTGTTCCACGCCTTCGTCGCCGACCGGAACGTCGCCTTGCTCGGCTTCGAGGCCGGGGGCCGCGGCAGCGGCCTCGGCGACAACGCCGCCTCGATCTCGCACGGCCGGCCGGGCGTGCTGCACGGATGCTACTCGCAGCTCCTGCAGGACGGCGATGGCCAGGTGCAGGAGACGCATTCCGTCTCGGCGGGGCTCGACTACCCGGCCGTCGGCCCTGAGCACGCGCTGCTCGCGCTGGCGGGCCGCGTGAGCTACGAGGCGATCTGCGATGGTGACGCGCTCGATGCGCTCGGCGAGTGCTGCGCCGCGGAGGGCATCCTGCCGGCCATCGAGTCCGCGCACGCACTCGCCGGCGCGCGGGACTGGGCGCGCACGCATGCGGGAGCGACGGTGCTCATCGGCCTCTCGGGGCGCGGCGACAAGGACCTCAAGACGCTCGAGGCGACGCTGCTCGCCGGCGCAGGCGTGCCGCGATGAGCCGCATCGCGGACGCGATTCGCGGCAGCGACCGAGAGGGCCCTGCTCTGGTCGCCTACCTCACCGCCGGCTACCCGCGGCGCGAAGGGTTCCTCGCGACGCTCGCGGCCGTGGCGGAGGCCGCTGACGTCGTCGAGATCGGCGTGCCGTTCAGCGACCCCATGGCGGACGGCCTCACGATCCAGCGCTCGAGCCGCATCGCGCTCGCCGGCGGCGTCACGCTTGCATGGCTGTTGGCCGAGCTGGGCGGCGCCGCTGCCGCGTTCAAGGCGCCGCTCCTGCTCATGAGCTACGTGAATCCCCTGCTCGCCTACGGCCTCGACGCGTTGCCCGCGGCCGCGCGGCGCGCCGGCATTGCCGGCTTCGTCGTGCCGGACCTGCCGCTCGAGGAAAGCGACGACCTCAGGCGCGCACTGTCGCGCGAAGGCATTGCGCTGGTGCAGTTCGTGTCGCCGACCACGCCACCCGCACGCGCGGCGCGACTCGCCGCGGCCAGCGAAGGATTCGTCTACGCGCTGACGATGAACGGCGTCACCGGCCGGGACGCTGCGCTCCCCGAGGCGACGCTCGCGTGGCTCGCTGGGCTCAGGGCGGACGCGCAGGTCCCGGTCTGCGCGGGCTTCGGGATCCGCCATCGCGGACACCTGGAAAAGCTCGCGCCGCACGTCGACGGCGTTATCGTGGGTTCGGCGCTCGTCGAGGCGCTCGAGCGCGGCGACGACGCCGGCGCTTTCCTGCGCGGCCTGCGCCTCGCACGCGTCGACTGAGCGCTGCGCACGCGACGCCGGAGGCGGGCGTCAGCCCTTGCTCAGGGACGCCGAGCGCTGGCGTGCGGCTTCGAGGCCGGCACGGAACGCCACCGCGAACCGGTGTTCGTCGAATGCCTGCATCGCGGCCGCGGTCGTTCCGCCGGGCGTCGTGACGGCGCGCCGCCAGTCCGCGGCCGAGCGTTCGCCCGATTCGAGCAGGCGCGCGCTGGCCGACAGCACCTCGTGCGCGAGCGTACGGGATTGTTCGGCGCTGAATCCCATGGCCTGCGCGTTTTCGGCGAGCAGCTCGGTCAGGTAGAAGAAGTACGCGGGTCCGGTGCCACCGAGCGCCGTGAAGGCGTCGAGCAGGGATTCGTCGCGCACCTGGATCTCGATGCCGGTCGCGCGGAAGATGCGCCGCGCGAGCTCGACCTGCTGCGCATTGCAGGCGGAGGCGGCGATCCAGGCGGTCGCGCCGCGCCCGACCTGCGCGCCGAGATTCGGCATGCAGCGCACGACGGCCGCGGCATTGAGCGCCTTCGCGACCGTCGCGAGGGTCACGCCCGCCATGACCGTGACCACGAGCTTGCCCTCGAGGGACGCCGAGAGCGAGCCGGCGAGCGCGCCGAACTGCTGCGGCTTGACTGCGACGATCACCGCGTCGCCGAGGCGCACGGCGGCGTCAGCCTCGCCCAACGCGTGCTTTGCTCCGAGACGCTCGAGCCGCGCTTCGTGCGTGTCGCAGACGACCAGCGCCTCCTCGCCGACCACGCCCTTGAGGCTGCGATACAGCGCGCCGCCGACGTTGCCCGCGCCAATGATGGCGATGCGTTCCATGAAAGCCAGATTACCGCAGCCAGCCCGGCAGCAGGGGCCCGCCCAGCCAGAGCCATTGCGCGAGCCAGGCGCTCACCAGGCTGATGCCGATCGTGAGCGGGATTCCGACGCGGAAGAAGTCGCCGAAGGTGTACTGGCCCGGATTGAGGATCAGCAGGTTGCCGTGGTGACCGATCGGCGTCAGGAACGCGGTGACGGCGCCGAGCGCCGTGCAGACGATGAAGGGTTGCGGCGGCAGGCCGAGCGCGAGGGCGAGCGCGAGCGAGATCGGTCCGAGCAGCACGGTGGTCGCCGCGTCCGACAGGATCTGCGTGACGAGCGCCGCGGCCCAGTAGAGCGCGAGCATGACCGCGAGCGGTGACCATCCCACGGTCAGGTGCTGCAGCTGATCGGCCAGGTAGGCGGCGGTCCCGGTCTTTTCCATGCCGAGCCCGAGCGGGATGACGCCCGCGATCATGACGTAGATGCGCACGTCGATCTCGCGATAGGCCTGGTCGACGGCGACGCATCCGGTCAGGACCAGCACGACGGCGCCGCTGAGGAAGGCCATCTGCGCGGGGAACACGCCGGACGCAGCCGCCAGCACCGTCGCCGCCACGATCAGGATGGTGCGGGTCGCGAACTGGCGCCGGCGCGGGTTTGCCGAGAATGGCACCATCATGAGGAAGCCATGGTGCGAGGCGAGCTCGGCAAAACGCTCCGGCGTGCCGCGCAGGACCAGCAGGTCGCCCTCGCGCATCTTGACTTGCGAGAGCTTGTCCCGGATCCACTCCTGGCGGCGCCAGAGCCCGACCACCAAGACGTCGAAGGACTTGCGGAAGTCGACGCTGCCGACCGTCTCGCCGATGAACGGCGAGTGCGGCGCGACGACGACCTGGACCAGCTGGTGCGTGCCCTCGTCCGCCTTGCCGCCCGTGCCGCCGAACTTCTTGACGGCGTGCAGGGAGACCCCCGGGTCACCCTCGACCGTCGCGATCTCGTCGGGCGTCGCGCTGGCGAACAGGACGTCGCCGGCCGCCAGTACCGCTTCCTTGCCCTTGTTGTGCTGGGGCACGCCGCCCCGGAGCCACTCGGCGACTTCGAGCCGTCCGTCGTAGTAGCGGTTGAACTCCGCCATCGGCCGGCCGATCCAGCGCGAGTCGTCCTCGATCACGAGTTCCGTGTAATAGCGGTCCAGCCGCAGGTAGTCGGTCTCGTCGGCGCGCGCCTTGCGCTTCGGGAGGATCCACCGGGCAAGGACCATGTAGGCGATCGCAAGCGTGCAGAGCGCGATGCCGATCGGCGTGATCCCGAATACGCCCAGCGTGTCCTGCCCGCCGGTCAGCAGCAGGTGGTTCATGAGCAGGAATGCGGGCGCGCTGAAGATCGTCAGAGTCGTGCCGAGCGAGGCCGCGAGCGACATCGGCATCAGCAGGCGCGAGGGCGAGAGGTTCTGCACCCGCGCGAGGCGCATCATGATCGGCAGCATCATCGCCGTGATCATGAGGTGGTGCGAAAACGCGGCGAGCGCGGCGACTGCGGGCATCACGACCAGGATTGCGCGCCACTCGCGCGCACCGGCTGCCCGGGCGATGCTCGCGCCGATGCGTTCGGTGATACCGGTCTGGGTGAGCGCCGCGGAAATGACGAACACCGACGCGACGATGATCGCGGGCTCGCTCGCGAAGCCGGAGAGCGCCTCGGTCGGCGTCAGGATCCCGGTCGCCGCGAGCGCGAGCAAGGTCAGCATCGCGGCCACGTCCATGCGGATCCGTTCGCTGATGAACAGGATCAGCGTGACGACGACGATGGCGACGAAAACGAGTTGCAGATTTGACATGGCGGACCGGTGGAGCGATTTTACGCACCCTCCCGGCCCCGTGTACGATGAATGGCATGAGATCACTGCTGGCCGTGATCGCGACCGCCATGGCGGCGGGTTGTGCGGCCCAGGCCCCGGTATCGACCACTGCCCCGGCGGCAACCACCGCGGGCAGGCCCGAGCGTGCCCCGTTTTCGTCCACCTATCGCGCTCCTGCCGCGCCGCCGACGCTGATCCGGAATGCGACTGTACTCACCGGCACCGGTGCGCGGATCGACGACGGCGACGTGCTCATCGCGGATGGCCGCGTCGAAGCCATCGGGCCGTCGCTCGCGGCGCCTGATGGCGCGAACGTGATCGATGCGAAAGGCCGCTGGGTGACGCCGGGCCTCATCGACGTGCACTCGCACATGGGCGTTTACGCGAGTCCCGGAACGACCGCCTCGGACGACGGCAATGAGGCAACCGATCCCGTGACCGCGCAGGTGTGGGCGGAGCACAGCATCTGGCCGCAGGACCCGGGCCTCGAAGCGGCGCTTCAGGGCGGCGTCACTTCGATGCAGATACTGCCCGGCTCGGCGAACCTCATCGGCGGGCGCGGTGTCACGGTCAAGAACGTGCCCGCGACGACCTACCAGGCGATGAAGTTTCCCGGCGCGCCGCAGGGACTCAAGATGGCCTGCGGCGAGAACCCGAAGCGGGTCTACGGCGACGAAGGGCAGTTTCCCTCGACCCGCATGGGCAATGTCGCCGGCTACCGCCAGGCGTTCGCGGACGCGCGGGAATACATGGAGGACTGGCAGGACTACGAAGCCAAGCGCGCCAAGTACGAAAAGGGCGAGGCGAAGGGTGACGAGGACGAAGTGGCGCCCCAGCCGCCGAAGCGCGACCTCAAGCTCGAGACACTCGCCGAGGTGATGCGCGGCCATATCCTGGTGCACAACCATTGCTACCGCGCCGACGAGATGGCGACGATGCTCGACATCGCGCAGGAGTTTGGCTACCGCATCTCGGCGTTCCACCACGGCGTGGAGGCGTACAAGCTCGCGGGGCGGCTCGCGAAGGAAGGGGTGTGCGGCGCGCTCTGGGCCGACTGGTGGGGCTTCAAGATGGAAGCCTACGACGGCATCCAGGAGAACATCGCGATCGTCGACGCGCCGGAAGGCGGCTGCGCAATCGTGCATTCCGACTCCGAGGAAGGGATCCAGCGCCTCAACCAGGAGGCGGCCAAGACGATGACGCGCGGCAACCTTGCGGGCCTTTCCATACCGCCGGAACGGGCGATCCGCTGGATCACGGCCAATCCCGCGAAATCGCTCGGGATCCTCGAACGGACCGGCACACTCGAGCCCGGCAAGATGGGGGACGTCGTGGTGTGGAACGGCACCCCGTTCTCGGTTTACGCGCTCGCCGACCTGGTGTTCGTGGACGGCGTGCTCCTCTTCGACCGCGCGCATCCGGCGGCGAAGCCCCGGTCGGATTTTTCGCTGTGAAGAAGCTCGCACCATTCGCCGTGTTGCTGCTGCTCGCGCCCTCGCTTGCGGGTGCGCAGGACTTCCTGATCCGCGGCGCGCGCGTGCACACGGCGGCGGCGGCTGGCACGCTCGAAAACGCGGACGTGCTGGTTCGTGCCGGCCGCATCGCGGCGGTCGGCGTTGGACTTGACGCGCCGGCAGGCGCCGCCGTCGTCGAGGCCAAGGGGCGGCCACTGACGCCGGGGCTGTTCGGCGGCGTGACCCAGATCGGGCTCGAGGAGGTCAATCTCGAGCCCTCGACCTACGACGCCGAGCTGAAGCTCGAGGCCCCGGCCTGGCAGCACGTGTGGCGGCCGGAGTTCGACGTGACCCCGGCCTTCAACGCCCGTTCGATCGTGCTCGCGGTGATGCGCGTCGAGGGAGTCACCTGGGGGGCGATCGCGCCGCTCGCGGCGGACAGCCTCGTCATCGGCCAGGGTTCGGCGGTGACGCTCGACGGGCGCTTCGACGCCGCACTACCCGGCAGCCGCACTCTTTTCGTCAATTGGGGCAGTGCCGCGCACGACGCATCGGGCGGCAGCCGCGCGGCGCAGTACATGCTCTTCGACCAGGCGATCCGCGAGGTGCGCGAACCCGGCACGAGCGGCGGTGCCGCGCTGCTGTTGCCCGAGGGCCGCGCTGCCCTCAAGGGCTACCTCGCCGGCGGGCGCGTGGTGTTCTTCGTCGAGCGCGCGAATGACATCCGCGAGGTGGTGCGCTTCGCGAGGGCGCGCGGCATGAAGCCGGTCATCGCCGGCGGCACCGAGGCCTGGGTCGTCGCACGCGAGCTTGCGGACGCCGGCGTGCCGGTGATCCTCGACCCGCTCGAGAACCTCCCGAACGACTTCGACAAGCTGGGCGCGCGCTTCGACAACGCAAGGCTCCTGCACGAGGCCGGCGTCACGATCGCGTTCTCGCAGACGAACAGCTTCCAGTTGCGCAAGAACCGCCAGCTCGCCGGCAACGCCGTCGCACACGGGCTAGCCTGGGACGCGGCGCTCGCGGCGATCACTTCCGCGCCGGCCGCAATATTCGGGCAGGGCGCCGAGCGCGGGCGGATCGAAGAGGGACGGGCGGCGGACCTCGCGCTCTGGAGTGGCGACCCGCTCGAGGTGACGACGGTCGCCGAGCAGGTCTGGATCGCCGGCAGCCCGGTCTTGATGCGCTCGCGGCAGACGGAGCTGCGCGACCGTTACCTCGAGCGGCTGCGGTCGGGCGCCACGGACTGACCGCCGCCGCTTCCCCGGTTAAAGTACGGGGCTTGAAGCCCCACCCGCACCAGCGCGCCCCCACCCAGCAGAACCTGTCGCGCGGATTCTTCGGCGTGTTTCGCTACAGCCGGCGCGCGCTCGAGCTCGTCTGGACGACGAACAAGGCACTCAGCGTCGCGCTCGGGCTGCTGACGCTGATGGCCGGCATGCTGCCGGCCGCCGTGGCCTGGGTCGGCGCGCACATCGTCGACGCGGTGATCGCAGCGATCCAGGCCGCGCCCGGCGCACGCGAGTCCGAGACCGGCTACGCCCTGCTCCTGGTCGCGGCCGAGGGCGGCCTGGTCGCGGCGCTCGCGGGCGCCCAGCGCGGCATCTCGCTCTGCCAGTCGCTGCTCCGCGCGCAACTCGGCCAGCGCGTCAATGCGATGATCCTCGAGAAGGCGCTGACGCTCGAGCTCGCGCAATTCGAGGACTCGGAGTTCTACGACAAGCTGACGCGAGCGCGCCGCGAGGCGTCGAGCCGGCCGCTGTCGCTCGTCATGCGTACCTTCGGGCTCGCGCAGAACGGCGTTTCCCTCGTGAGCTACGGCACGCTGCTCGCGCAGTTCTCGCCCTGGGCCGTGGCCGTGCTCGTGCTCGCCGGGCTTCCGTCCTTCCTCGCCGAGGCGCGCTTCTCGGGCGCCGCCTTCCGGCTGTTCCTCTGGCGCTCGCCGGAGACGCGCATGCAGCATTACCTCGAGACGGTGCTGGCACGCGAGGACCACGCGAAGGAGGTCCAGCTGTTCGGCGTCGGGCCGCTGTTCCTGAAGCGCTACCGGGACATCTTCGGGAGGCTGTACAGGGAGGACCGTGACCTGACGATCCGCCGTGACGGCTGGGGTTTCGCGCTCGGACTGGTCGCGACCGCGACTCTTTACGGCGCCTACGCCTGGGTCGCGGTCGCGACCATCGCCGCGCGCATCACGCTCGGCCAGATGACGATGTACGTCATGCTGTTCCGCCAGGGCCAGTCCGCGGTCTCGGCAAGCCTCGCGGCGATCGGCGGCATGTACGAGGACAACCTCTATCTCGCGACGCTTTACGAATACCTCGAAACGCCTGCGGACGCCACGAAGGGCAAGATCGCACGCGGGCCGATGCCGCATGACGGGATCCGCTTCGAGAACGTGAGCTTCTCCTACCCGGGAGCCGAGTCTCCGGTGCTGTCGGGCGTGGACCTGCACGTGCAGCCGGGCAGCTCGCTCGCGCTCGTGGGCGAAAACGGCTCCGGCAAGACCACGCTGATCAAGCTGCTCACGCGCCTGTACCGGCCGACCGGCGGGCGCATCACGCTCGATGGCCTCGACCTCGCGGAATGGGAAGAAACCGCGTTGCGCGCGCGGATCGGCGTCATCTTCCAGGACTTCGTCCGCTACCAGCTGAACGTCGGCGAGAACATCGGCGCCGGAGACGTCCGCCACTTGGCCGACGAGGAGCGATGGCGAGAGGCGGCCGAAAAGGGAATGGCGGAGCCCATCATCGAGGAGCTGCCGGAGAAGTACCACACGGCGCTCGGCAAGTGGTTCAACCAGGGCCGTGACCTGTCCGGCGGCGAGTGGCAGAAAGTCGCGCTGTCACGCGCGTTCATGCGCACCGAGGCCGACATCCTGGTGCTCGACGAGCCGACCGCCGCCATGGACGCGGCGGCGGAGGCGACCATCTTCGAGCACTTTCGCACGCTCACGAAAGGCCGGATCGCGATCCTGATCTCGCACCGCTTTTCGACCGTGCGGATGGCCGACCAGATCGTCGTACTGCAGTCAGGGCGCATCGTCGAGCGCGGCAGCCACGATGACCTGGTCCGGCGGAACGGCCACTACGCGCGCCTGTTCGAGCTCCAGGCTCGCGGCTATCAATGACTTATGGAGGGGTCAGACCCCTTGACGAATTTGAAGGAGTCAGACCCCTTCGCGGCCCCGGTCAAGGGGTCTGACCCCTTCACGGACCCCTTCATGGCTTCCAGGTGTCGGTGAAGACGCGGACCAGGTTGGCGCCGAGGAACTTCTCGATGCGCGCATCGGAATGCCCGCGCGCGGACAGCAGGTCCGCGAGCGTCTCGAGCCGGCGCGGGGTATTGAGTTCGTTGGCGAACAGGAAACCGTCCTCGGTCTCCTCCGGCGCTGAAATCCCAGCCGCGCGCCGCTGCCGCACGAAATCGGCGTGCCGCTCCTTGAATTCCGGCGTCAACACCTCGGTGGATATGCCGCCGTCCGTGCCGATCGAGACGTGATCTTCGCCGGCCACCTGGATCATGTGCTCGAGGTGGCGGATCACGTCGGCCGCCGTCGGCTGGCGCCCCTCGCTCAGGAACGGCATGAAGAACACGCCCGACACGCCGCCCTTCCCGGCGACGGCCCGCAGCTCCGCGTCCGTGCGGTTGCGCGGATGGTCGTTCTGTGCCGCGCTGCCCGTATGCGTGAAGGCGACCGGCCGCGTCGAGGCCGCGATCGCATCCGACGCCGTCCGGCGCCCGCAATGGCTGAGGTCCACGAGGATGCCGAGTTCGTTCATCCTCGCGACCGCCTCGACGCCCGCTTTGCTGAGTCCGGCGTTGGCCGGCTCGAGGCAGCCGTCGCCGAGCAGGTTCCGGCGGTTGTAGGTCGGCTGGACGATCCGAATGCCAAGCCGGTACAGATCATCGAGCCGGGACAAGTCCGTCTCGAATGCCACGCCGTCCTGGAAGCCATAGATGAGGCCCATGCGGCCGGACGACTTGGCCGCCGAAATGTCGGCGACCGAGCGGATGCGGCCTAGCACGGTGGGGTTCGCATCGATCTCGCGCTCACAGCGGCCGATGCCCATCACCGCCTCGGTAAACGCGGTGTCCGGCGACGTCGAGCCGACCGGAAGGATCGTGACGTGCACACAGGTCAGGCCGGAGGCCCTGATGTCCTGAAGGTATGGGTCCGTGAGTGGCGCGCTGTCGTCGGCCATCGAGTTACCCATGCCGCCGAGGCCGTCGATCACGATCGCGCGGCGATAGACGTCGCTACCTTGCGCGAGTGCCCGGCGCTGCAGCGCGATCGCCACGGCCGCCGCCGCACTACCCGCCACGAAAGCCCGACGCGTGAATTGACTCATGGCCTCTCCCCTCTGCCAGTGACCTTCAGTCTGACACATCGCGAAAGCGCTAAACTCAACGCATGTCGGCGCGCAAGGCAGCCCTCGTCACCGGAGCAAGCTCAGGTATCGGCGCGGCCATCGCCCGGCGGCTCGCCAACGACGGCTGGCAGGTGCTCGCAGCGGGCCGCGATGCCGCGCGTACGAACTCGCTGGCAGAATCCTCGCCCGCGATCCATCCCTGGGTCGGCGATCTCGCCAACTCGACCGATGCGGACCGACTCGTCGCCGATTGCTTGCGCGCCCTCGGCGGTCTCGATCTTCTCGTGAATAATGCCGGCATCTACGAGATCGCCAACGCCGAGGCGACCACGGACGACGCGTGGCAGAGAACCCTCGCCATCAACCTCTCGATGCCGTTCTACCTGAGCCGAGCGGCGATCCCGGTGCTGCGCGAGCGTCGCGGCGCCATCATCAATATCGCTTCCGACTGGGGCCTCAAGGGCGGCGCCAGGGCAGTCGCTTACTGCGCGAGCAAGGGTGGCCTCGTCCTCATGACGCGGGCGATGGCGATCGACCATGCCCATGAAAGCATCCGCATCAACGCGGTCTGCCCGGGCGACGTCGAGACGCCGATGCTCTACCGGAGCGGCGCGACGCGCGGCGCGGATGCGAAAACGGCATTGCGCGAGGCGGACGCCGAATCGCGCACCGGCCGCGTGACGAAGCCCGAGGAAGTCGCGGCGCTGGTCGCCTTCCTGGCGTCGGACGACGCCGCGCAGATCACCGGCGCGGCCCTCCCGATCGACGGCGGTGGGCTCGCCTGAGCTTCAGAACCGGAACGTGTAGCTCGCCTTGACCGTGAGGTCGGAGGCCAGGGAGCGGAAGCGCCCGTCGCCGTCGAAGTCCGCCTGCAACGTATTGAACGCGACCAGTGCCTCCCGGCCCGCGCGCGGGATCCAGCGCAGGATGCTGTTCAGCCCGGCGGTGTTCGAGACGTTGTCGTACTGCAGGAAGTTCTCCCACGACCAGGCCGTAGTGAAAGCGACGTCGAGGTTGAGCGTCGCGAGCCGCGTGATGAAATCGCCCTGCGGCAGGTCGACGTCGTTGTACTCGCCGCCGATGGTGACCTTGAGGTGCTTGCTCGGGCGCCAGGTCACCTTCGTCTCGAAGAAGAGAATGTCGCCATCGTAAAAGCTGCCGTCGCAAACCGTCGCTTCCGTCTGGAGCACACGCTGCTCGCCGGTGTAGACGGAAAGGCAGGCGTGGTCGAAACGGTAATCGCCTCCCGGAATGACGATGCCGTCGGAGATCTCGAATGCCTCGACGAACTCCTCCTCCTGGAAGATGTGCTCCAGCGTCAGGCGATCCGCGCTCTGGTTCTCTGCCTCGAAGAACCTGAGCTCGATTTCCTGGCTACGCTCGTCGCCTTCGATCGGCTCGATGAACTCCGCCTCGACTTCCGTCTCGACGCTGCGGATCCAGCTGCCCTCGGGACGCCAGGTGTAGCCGAGTTCTGCCGACGTCGCCTCGACGTCGGTGCGGCTTGCGAAGCCGAGCGCGGGGAAGTAGTTCTTCTCGAGCACCTTGAGGCCGACCTCGCCTTTCCAGCCCTCGCTGTTCGGCATGGCGAAGCCGACTCCGTACCCGGCGTCGTCGCCGGACAGGCTCTCCGTGTCAGTCATCTGGTACCAGGCCGTCGCCTCGAAGCTTCGCCCGCCGCCGAGACGCGTGTTGAGGTAGCGGAAATCGACGCCAGCAAGGGTGTTGTCAACGCCGGCATCGGGATTGCCGCTCGTCAAGATCAGTCCGATCCTCGATTCCTCGAGCACGTTCAGGGCCATGCGGCCGACGAAAAGGTCCACGGAATCGGGTCCCGTGGCGGCGTCCTGGCGCACGCCGAGGACACCGATGCTGAGCGGACCCGCGCGGCCCGTGAGCTTGACGCCCGCGTCGAGCGTGAGTGTCTCGCCGTCGTCGTCGAGGCCCATGCGGCGTGAGAAAAACGGGATACCGCTCTCCTCGTCCAGCCGGCCGAACTCGAAGATGTCGGAATCCTGCAGGAAGAAAGCGCGTTGCTCGGGGAAGAACAGGTCGAATCGCGTGAGGTTGACCTGCCGCGCATCGACGGTCGTGCCGGAGAAGTCCGGGTTGAGCGTGAGCGCGGCGGTCAGCGATGGCGTGATCTTCCAGAAAGCGTCCAGCGAGGGCTCGAGAAACTCGTCCTCCTCGTCCGCCGCGTGGTCGCGCGTCGCGCCCCCGCGCAAGCCGGGGATTACGTCGAGCCCGTGGCCCTGCTGCAGTCCGGCGAGCCCGGTCATGAGACCCGTGCGCTCGAGATTCTGCTCGCGGTCGTACGAGACCCAGCCGAACTGCTCGTTGTCGGCGCCATGCCAGCGCGTGAAGTTCACGCCCCAGGCGTCGCGGGACGGGTCGAAGCTCAGCGTCTTGAGCGGAATCACCGTCTCCGCAGTCCATCCCTCGTCGTCCTGCCGGGCCGCTGCATACCAGATGCCTTCCCAGTCCCAGTTCTGGCGGTCGGTGTCGGTAAAGGTCGCTTCGCTGCGCATGCCGTTCGGGTTCACGTCGAAGGCATAGCCGCTGCGGCCCTGGTCGAAGGGATCCAGCGTCAACGTGAATCCGTCCTCGCCGAAGGAAACGTCCTTGCGGCTGAGGACCTTGGCGACGATCTGCGCAGGATCCGAGTCCCAGAAGCGTGCGGCGAAATAGAGGTTTTCGTCATCGAAGGCAACGTAGATGCGCGAGCGCTGGCCGGGCTCGGCGAACTCATTGGACTCGACGACGTGCAGGTCTTCGACATACGACGCCTGCTGCCAGAGGGCGTCGTCCAGGCGGCCGTCGAGGACCGGCGGCTCCGCCGTGCGATGCGCGGCCACGGTTTTGCGCGCCAAGTCCTCGCCCGCCGCCGGCGCGGCGGCGAGGCACAGCATCGCCGCTGCGGCGAAACCTCCCCTCAACCGCTGCATCCAGACCTACACCAGCGCGCGGCGCCGGTAGTGGTCGCAAAAGTTCGCAAGTTTCGCGGCGAGGTCGACGGGTTCGGTGCTCATGGGGCGAGCACGTGGTCGTAGCTCAGTGCGCGCGCGAGCTTCCAGGATCCGTTCTCCTCCTTCCACACGATCGTGAACCGTCCGGTCTCGGTGAGCCGGTCGGGAGCGCCCTGCTTCACGGCGAAGAATTCGTGGGTGCCGGTCGAGATGGCGCCAAAATTGTCGAGCGCAAATACCTGCAGGGACTCGGGCACCAGGCGCCGCGTCGAGAGGAAGTCCGTGCCCTCCGCCTGGCGCCGGCACTTGTCCTCGGCCGACTTGACGAACTCCGCACCCGAAGTAGAAACACGGCCACCCTTGTCGTGGAACATCTCGAAATCGTCGGTCACGAAGCGGCGCACGGCCTCGATGTCGCAGGTATCGAAGAAAGCCTTGAAGAATGCCGCGTCCGCCGCCTGGATTTCCGCCGCGAGTCCCGGGCGCGCCACGGCGCCCGGCGTCAGGTTGACCGCAGCGTCCTTCGCCGGCGCCGGCCGTGCAGGTTCCGCTTCGCGGGTCGCCTGCCAGGCGATCGCGCGCCATTCGCCATTGCGGTGCAGGAAGGTGCCGGTGTTCAGGTAATGCAGCGGCGTCCTGTCTACGCCAACGGCCGGCGTGCCCACCAGGCGAAAGGCGACCACGGCAAGGTCACCGTACTGGCCGACACGGATGTCCTCCGCGGAGTAGTTCACCGCCTCCTCCGGCGTCTCCGGCAATTCGCGCAGGCTGGCGAGGATCTCCGACTTGTTGGTGCGTTCCCCGGCGGAGCTGGTATACACGAGCTCGTCCGCCCAGAAGCGCTCGTGCGCAGCGACCTCGTTGCGCGAGGCGGCATCAAGGAAGGTGCGGAGCAGTTCCGTGAGTTCCCGCTCCGCCGGCGCTGGATCGGCGCCGTACGCGATGCCGTGCTCGCAGAGCAACAAGCTCGCGAGCAAGATACCCAATGATCGAACCATGCCCCACTCCAATCGGCGACCTGCGGACCCCGATCTTACGCGAAGCTCCGGCGCAGCCGGGTCAGGCGCGCTTGATCAACCGCAGCAGGAATATGAGGATGATCGCGCCGATCAGGGCGACGATGATCGCGCCCAGCAGGCCGCCGCCCGCCGAGACGCCCATCGCGCTGAACAACCATCCGCCGATCAGTGCACCGACGATGCCGACGACGATGTCGCCGACCACGCCGAAGCCGCCGCCCTTCATGATCATGCCGGCCAGCCACCCAGCGACGAGCCCGACGATGATGAACCAGATGAACTCCATGGCCTTCTCCCCTGCAAGCCCTTGGCAGCCCGACTATAGGCGGGTATCCGCCCGCTGACAAAATCGGTCAATTTGATACGGCTTCCCGGTGCCTGCGGCCCTTTCGGGTCGCCGCAATACCGACGATGAGCGCCTCGACGAGGTAGCCGAAGGTGTCGGTCTTGCCCGCCACGCGGTTCAGCGCGTGGGCATTCGGGAACCGCTCGACCGGCAGCGTGCGGATGTCGGTTCTGGCCGCCTTGCGATTGCGCTGCGGCACGGTGTCCTCGAGCACGTGGCCGAGCACGGACAGGGTGACCGACTTGACCGCGCTGTAGGTCGTGCGCACGTCGAAACCTGCCGCCCGGAACGCGGCGAAGCCGGCTTCGATCGGCTCGGCTGCACGTTCCCCCTTCGCCGGTCCGTAATGAAGGGCTTCGAACGCACCTGGGTGCCGGCGGCCGAGCGCGCGCATCGCCGCGGCGAACTGGCGCACCCAGTCCTGCCAGCCGATCCGGCCCTTCGGCAGCCGCGCTTCGGCAATCAACGCGTCCACCATGCCCTCGATGACCGCTTCCTTGGTCGGCACGTGGTTGTACAGGGAGGTAACGTGGACGGCGAGCCGCGCCGCGATGCCGCGCAGCGTCACCGAGGCGAGCCCTTCCTCGTCCGCCATCTCGATGGCGACGGCCACGATGTTCTCGCGCGACAGACGCGGGCTGATCACCGTACGGCGCTCCTTGACGACCGCATACCTACACTGTAGGTTACAGGAACCTACAGTGTAGGTCCAGAAGGATCCCGACATGCGCGCCACGGCCGCCGGTTTGTTCCTCGCCCTGCTCGCCGGCACGACCCCGGCGCGGTCCGCCGAACCGCCGCGGGCACTGACGCGTGGCGACGCCGACGTCTGGCTCGAGGGATTCCTGCCCTACGCGCTCGCGCAAGCGGACATCGCGGGCGCCGCGGTCGCGATCGTCAAGGACGGCGAGGTGCTCACCACCCGTGGCTACGGCTACGCCGACCGCGATGCCGGCGTCCGCGTCGATCCCGGCCGCACGCTTTTTCGCACGGGTTCGGTCGGCAAGCTCTTCACCTGGACCGCCGTGATGCAGCAGGTCGAAGCCGGGCGACTCGACCTCGACCGCGACGTCAACGACTACCTCGACTTCCGGATCCCGTTGCGCGACGGGCAGCCGGTGACGATGCGCAACCTCATGACGCACACGGCCGGGTTCGAGGAGGCGATCAAGCGCCTCGTCACCGACCGGCCGGAGCGGCTCGCGTCCCCGGAGGAGTACCTCAAGGCATGGGTTCCGAGGCGGATCCATCCGCCGGGCGAAGTGCCCGCCTACAGCAACTACGGCGCCACGCTCGCCGGCTATGTCGTCGAGCGGGTAAGCGGAGAATCCTATGACGACTATGTGGACCGGCACGTGTTCGTGCCGCTCAGCATGACGTCGTCCACGACCCGCCAGGTGCTGCCGGATGATTTCCGCTCGCGGATGTCACGCGGGTACCTGCTTGGCTCCGGACCCGCGTACCCCTTCGAGCGGTTCGGCGTCTCACCCGCCGGCGGCGCGACGACCACGGTCGCCGACATGGCCAGGTTCATGATCGCCTGGCTACAGGACGGCGAGCTCGCGGGCGAGCGCATCCTCGCGGCGGACACGGCCCGCCGGACGCTCGCCACCCGCCTGCCGATCCTGCCGCCGCTCAACAGCATGCTGCTCGGATTCTTCGAGCAGGGCTACGGTGGCCGCCCCATCGTCGGCCACGACGGCGACTCGCAGTATTTCCACAGCACCCTGAACCTGTACCCGGACGAAGGCGTCGGCGTGTACCTGGTCCTGAACAGCACGGGCCGCAACGGCGCCGCGGGCACAGTGCGCGCAAGTTTCATGAGCGCGTTCGCCGACCGGTACTTCCCGGAAAGGGCCGTCGAGGGTGACGTCCCTGCGGCAACCGCCGCGGAACATGTCCGGCTGATGGCAGGCACCTACATGAGCTCGCGCGGGCAGACTTCGAATTTCTTCAGTGCCCTCGGCTTCCTGTCCCAGTTACAGGTGACGGCGGACGCGGACGGCGGCCTGCTCGTGCCCGCGATGCAGGACGTGAACGGCGAGCCGATGAAGTGGCGCGAGGTTGCGCCATTCGTCTGGCAACAGGCGGGCGGCAAGGAGCGGCTCGCGGCACGGTTCGAGGATGGCCGCGTCGCGTTTTTCAGCATCGACTCCGTCTCGCCGTTCCTGGTAATGCTGCCGGCGCCCTGGTGGAAGTCCTCGGCGATCTTTACGCCTTTGCTTGCCGGCGCCATCGTCGTCCTGTTCGTCGCGCTGTTGGCCTGGCCGGCCACCGCCCTGCTCCGCCGGCACTATCGCCTGTGGCCTGCGAACGCCGGCGTGCCAGGCCGGAGCTGGCGCATCTCGCGCATCGCGGCAGCCGGCGCCCTCGCCGCAGCGGCTGCCTGGATCGCCGTTTTCGCGCAGCTCAACGGCAACCTCTTCGCATTCTCTCCGGCGTACGACGCCTGGTACGTCTTGTTGAAACTCGCGACCGCAATCTCCTGCGCGGGCGGCACGGTCGTCGCGCTCTGGGACGCGCAGCGAGGCTGGTCCGCAAGGCAATGGCCGGCGCGGGCCGGCAGCGTGCTGGTCGCGCTCGCATTCGGGACGCTGCTGTGGCTCGCCGTGACCCTGAAGCTCGCGGGCTACGGCGTCGACTACTGAACGGCGGCGATCACGCTTTCGGGTAGATCAGGCGCTCGACCGCATTGCGGATGCTCTGGTGGTAGCCCGGCTTCGCCTTTGCGTAGATCTCGCGGCCGAACGCCGTGCCGGCCTCGGTACGCGCGAGGTCGCGGAACAGGGTTTCGACCAGCCGCCAGCGGCCCGTGTTCAACAGATACCTCTCGACGTCCGGATAAGCCGGCGCGTAGCCGGCGCGGATCGCAAGCTGCAGCCAGCTGAGTGCGATCAGCGCATTGCCGTCCGCGCCGAGGTGGAAGGTCGAGCGCAGTTCGCCGAGCTTCTCATCCGACACGTCCGCGGGCTGCTGGTCGAGGAAGCGAATCCACTCCTGCGGCACCCACTCCCTGGCCGGCAAGTCCGCGGTCGCGAGCCGGCCTTCGCGCCAGTCGGCTGCGGCGCGATCGACGGCTGCGAACGTGCCCTGCGGCACGGGGGTCAAGGTCGGAGGCAGGCCGGGTCCGTAGATCCAGGCGTCAATCTCCTCGGCCGTGATGCGTGGCGCTCCCGGCATCCCGAGACGTTCCAGCAGCACGGTGCGGAACGCTTCGGTCGTCATGCCCCGGAATGCGTGTGCGTCGAAGTACTCGCGCAGGAAAGTGTCGAACTGCGCCCGTCCGAAGCGTACTTCGAGGAAGCGCAGGAAGCGCGCGCCCTTGTCGTACGCGATGTCCGAGGTCCCCTCGTTCGGGTCGCGTCCTGCGAGGTCGAGCTTGAGGGCGGTGTCCATTTCGAGCCCCGCCGCCTTCAGGTCGGCGATGGTCTGCAGCAGATTCTCGTACGCGATCGCATCCTCCATGTCGGCGCGACGCTCGCCATAGATTGCAGCGACGAGCCTTCGCTCGAGGTAGCTCGTGAAACCCTCGTTGAGCCAGAAATCGTCCCAGGTTGCATTGGTCACGAGGTTGCCGGACCAGGAATGAGCGAGCTCGTGCACGACCACGGACACGAGGCTGCGGTCGCCGGCAATGATCGAGGGTGAAACGAAGGACAGTCGCGGGTTCTCCATGCCGCCGTAAGCAAAGGCGCGCGGCATGATGAGGACGTCGTAGCGGTCCCAGCGATACGGACCGGCGATCCGCTCGCCCGCCTCGAGCATGCGCCCGAGGTCCGCGAGTTCATGCGCGGCCGCGGCAAGTCGCGAGGGCTCCGCCCACACGCCGACGCGCGCACCGAGCGGCTGGAACCCGAGGTCGCCGATCGCGAGCGCGATGAGATACGCCGGGATCGGCTGCTTCATCTCGAAACGGAACTCGCCGGGCGCCGCGGCCGGATCCTCGACGCGCGCGGCGCTCATGACCGCTACGAGTTCCGGGGGCGTCCGGATGCGCGCGCTGTAGGTCACGCGGATGCCCGGGCTGTCCTGGATCGGGATCCAGCTGCGCGCCAAAATCGCCTGCCCCTGCGTGTACATGAACGGATGCGGCCCGGAGGTCTGCGCCGGCTCGAGCCACTGCAGGGCGCCTGCCTCGTTCGACGTGCGGTAAGCGATGCGGATGCGCATCGTGGAGGGCGCTGCGCAGCAAGGCGGAAACGCAATCGTCAGGCGGCTGCCGAGAATGGGATCGGGATCGCCGAGCTTGAATGCAAGCACCTTCGCCTGCCCGCTCGCCTCGACCAGGTGCACCGTGCTGATCTCGAGGCCGTTCGTATCGAGCACCAGCTCGCTCGCGTTCGCGTCGAGCTGCTCGACGGTCAACTCGGCCGTGCCCGCGAGCCGCCGGGCCTCGAAGTCGGCGGCGAGGTCGAGCGCGACATGGCGCACGAGGAATTTTTCGGGCTGCGCGAATGAATGCGGATCCGCAGCAGCGGCGTCGACCGAGAGGGCCGACAGGGCCAGCAAGGCGATGAAATGTTTCATGGCGCCAGTGTAGCTAGAACGCGGGCCGGCTGACTGCGACGACGCGGCTGTCCTTGAGATTCACGTGCCCGCTCAGTGCGCGGCCGCCCGGCGCGGTACCGCGGTAGAACAAAGACTTCAGCGTGCCGACGGAATCGGCGGCCGTCGGGGGTCCGAGGATCGCCACCACTTCCGGCTCGGTCAGGCCCGGCTTGACGCGCGCCCAGGCCGGCGCCGAGTGCCAGGGCTGCGGGCTGCTCGCGGCGGGCGCGTCAGTGCGCAACTCCGCGACGCGCGGCTTTGGCGGGGACGTTGGCGCTTGCGATCCCGCCCGGCGCGCGAGCTCGGCTTCGAGGCGCTGGATCCGCCGGTTCTGCTCATCGACCTGCGCATGCAACTGCTGGATTTCCGTTTCGAGGCGGCTGATGCGTGCGGCGTCGTCAGCGACGGCCAGCGATGGCGCCCACACGCAGGCTGCCAGCAGGCAGGCGATTCGCACACGCGCTGATAGACTTTGATCCATGAGCCTCAGACATCGTATCGCCCCTGCCGTTCTCGTGTCCCTGGCCGCTGCGACGGCCGCCTCCGGAAACGAGGCGGAACGAATCCTCACGACCGCCCCGAACGGCGCTTCGTACGGCAAGCACCTGCTCTACCTGACGGAAGAGCCGCACCTCGCGGGCACGGCACGAAACTACGCCGTCGCCGAATACGTGCGTGACCGCTTGCGCGAGTACGGACTCGACGAGGTGAGTTACCACGAGTTCCCGGCGCTGCTCAGTTTCCCGAAGTCCGCGTCGCTCGCGATCGCCGCGCCGGCAGCGCAGGCTTTCAACCTCGGCGAGGACCCCTGGCCCGCCGACAAGGACTCGCACCTTTACGCGGACCCGGCGCAGGCCGCGTACCACGGCTACGCACCTTCCGGGAAGGTACGCGGCGAAGTCGTGTACGCGAACGGCGGCAGCCCCGAGGATTTCCAGCGCCTCGACCGCATGGGCATCGACCTCAAGGGCAAGATCGTGCTGATGCGCTACTCGAATCCCTACTCGTACCGCGGCTACAAGGTGTACGAAGCCGAGCGGCGCGGCGCGTCGGGAACGATCATCTACTCGGACCCGGCCGAGGACGGCGCGCGCCAGGGAACGGTGTACCCCGATGGGCCCTGGGGCCCTGAATCGCACATCCAGTGGGGCGCCATCCTCTACGACTGGCTCGGCCAGGGCGAGCCGTTCACCTTCCACTGGCAACAGCAACCGGACGGCCGCTGGACCGAAGGCCCGGTGCGTGACAGGCAGTTGCCGAAGATTCCCTCCATGCCGCTCAACGAGCGCAACGCGGCGGAGATCCTGAAGCAGATGGGCGGCCCGACGGCGCCGGACGACTGGAAGGGCGGACTGCCGATCACCTATCGCATCGGGCCGGGGCCGGTGACGCTCGAGATGGATGTCCGCAACGAAGAGCGCGTCGAGCCGATGCGCAGCGTGATCGGCGTCATCCGCGGACGCGAGGAACCGGAGAAGCTCGTGATCCTCGGCAACCACCACGACGCCTGGATCTACGGCGCGGTGGATCCCTCGAGTGGCACGGCGGCGATCCTCGAGGTCGCGCGCGCCCTCGGCGAGGCCGTGAAGCAGGGCTACCGGCCGCGGCGCACGATCGTCTTCACCGTCTGGGACGGCGAGGAAGCGTTGCTCGGCGGGTCCACGCAGTGGGCGATCGACAACGCGGACGATTTACGCAAGAACGCCGTCGCGTACATCAACGTCGATTCCGCCGTCCAGGGTGGGGACTTCGTCGGCGGCGCGACACCGGCGCTCGCGAAGTTCCTGCTCGACCTGACGAAGACCGCGCGCGATCCGCTCGCGGACCGGCCGCTCTACGACGCCTGGGCCGCGCGCTCAGGGGGCGGCGTGCCGGAAGTCGTGACGATCGTCGGCGCAACCGACTACACGGCCTTTCAGGAATACCTCGGGATCTCGTGCGTCGACATGTACTTCGACGGCCCCTACGGCGTCTACCACTCGATGTATGACAACTACTTCCGGCAGAGCACGATCGTCGACCCCGAATTCAGGATCGGCACGGGACTTGCGCAGCTGTGGGCGGTGCTCGCCTGGCAGCTCGCCGACGCGCAGGTCCTGCCGATGCGCTATTCGGACTACGCGCGCGCGGCGGTCGGCTACATCGAGGCAGCGGAGAAGCACGCAGGCAGCGACTCGCCGCTGCGGCTCGAGGCGGCCCGCGCGGCGGCTGTGCGTTGGGAAGCGGCGGCGACGGAGTTCGAACACCGGCTTACTTTCGAATCACCAACGCCGGAAGCTGCGCGAGCCGTCAACGAGCGGCTCATGGCGGTCGAGCGCGCGCTGGTCGAGCCCGCCGGACAGCGCGGAAGGCCGTTCATCCGCCACTTGCTGGTCGCGCCGCAACCGAGCTACCGCAGCGCCTACCTGCCGCGCATCTGGGACGCCGTCGATCGTGGCGACCGCGCGGCCATCCCGGCGCACGAGCAGGAGATCGTGGCAGCATTCGATCGCGCGGCGGCAATCATGCGCGAGGCCTCCGTGCAGCTCGGCCCGGCGGCTACGGGGCGATAGGCGCGTCCAGCCGGCAGTAACCGAACGCGTCGCCGTGCAGCAGGTGCTCGTCCATCTCCTCGGGGAAGGCGACGCTCAACGTTTCGCCGTGGCCGCCAGCGCGGTGACAGACGAATACATGCTCGAGATCCAGGCGGTAACCCTGGTAGTAGTCGGCACCGAACGGAAACGAGGTGCCGACGAGCACCTTGCCGTTGCCGGAGATTCGCGCGCCCAGGACATGCCAGCGCGACATCTCGAGTACGCCCTGCTGGGCCAGAAATTCGGACATCAGCATCCAGCCGAGCCCGCGCGTGTAGATCGCCGCTTCGTCGATGCCCTGCAAGAGCAGCCTTGAAGCGCCGGTGACGACGTTACCGTCGTTGGAGACGGAAAACGCGAGCGTGTCTCGCTCCTCGCAAACCTCGATGGGCTCGCCAGTCTCCCAGTCGTAGGTCGTGTAGCAGACCTCGCCGGGGTACTTGCCGATGTTCACGACCCCGTCCGAAGACGTCCACTTGTATGAGTCCTTGGCGTTGACACCGGCGCCATAGCCGACGGCTACCCGCCCCGAACCGCTCACGGCCGTGACTTCACCGACATAGCCAAACGGATTCAGCGGTTCCTCGTCCGCGAGCACGATCTGCTCGTCACCCTGCCAGATGGAGCCGACGCGATAGCTCTCGGCGCCGGGCACCCCCTCGTCCCAGCCGCCGACGACGTTACCGTCGCCGGAAATCGCATTGGCGCGCGCGGCTCCCTCGCCGGTCTTGCCGAGGATCTGGAATCCGGCCCCGCGTGTCCACTTGAACGCTTGCGCGTGGGTGCAGTCTTCGAAGGCAAGCCCCGCGGCCATCGTGCCATCCAGGTTCATGTCGAAGATCGTCGTGTGGAAGATGTCGCAGCCCTCGAATTGGCTTCCCGCGAGCATTTGCCAGCCGCGTTCGCGCGTCCAGATCGAGGCCCGCTCCTGGTCCTGCGGACCGAACGGCGTGTGCACACGCCGCGTCAAGGAGCCGCCGATCACGTTGCCGTCACCCGAGATGGCGCCCTGGAATCCCTGGCCGCCGATGGCGCGCGTGCCGTACTTCTCGCCCCAGACCCAGTAGGGCGACTGGAACGGGCCAAAGAGGCCGAGGACCCGCCGTCCGCTATTGGAGACGTCGATGGGCAGGGAGTTGGGAAAGTAGGTGAAGGCCGGCGCCCCGTCCATGCCATTCAGGACGATTTGGACGTTTCGCGTCTGGCCGGCGCCCAGCACGATGCGCGTGGCGGCACAGGCGTCGTCGATGGACGCGTCGCCGCTCTCCTCGGCATTCCAGTTCTCTTCAGGCCCCAGGAGGATCGCCTTGGGCGTGCTGAAGCCGCCCGGGCCGAGCTGGTCGATGTAGAGCACGTACTGTGTACCGGGCGTGACGCCGGCGATCTCGAACGAACCATCCGCACCGATCAGGCCCTGCGTCCGGTCGCCGGAAATCCGCGAGACCGCGTCGAACGGACGCGCCACGTTGCGCGCGATCACGTTGATGCCGGTGAGCGGACTCGTGCCGTCGTGTGCCACGATGGTGCCGGCGATCCGGCCCGTGGCCTGGCTAAACCCGGGCGCTGGATAAAGCGATGACAGGGCCGAGCGGTCGTCGGCGACGTTGACGGTCGCCATGCCAGGGCTGTTGTAGGTCGGGCTCGTCGGGTACGGATCGATGAACGGGTACATCGTCTCGACCTGCTCCGCGCTCGGCCAGGTCGTGACCCGGGCCGGGCACTGGTCGGGCCCGGCGCGCTCGGCGCCGGCCGGCAATCCCCAGACCTCGATCGGCTGGTTGCGGTAATAGAGGCCGTTCGTCTGCGAGTGCGCAAGCCCGATCGCGTGCCCGAGCTCGTGGGTGACGATGCCGGCCAGCGGCGCGCCCGTGACGACTTCCTCGACGCCCTCCCCCTGGCCGGTGATGACGACCCAGCCTTCCACGATGCGCGTCGAACCCTCGCCGTCGAGGAACTCCGGCGTCGCGATGCCGAGCACGCCGCCGCCGACGCCGAAGAAGTCGGTCAATACGGTGCCATCCGCATCGAAGATCACGTGCAGCCCGCCGCCGTTGTCGGCGCCGATGATGCTGCCGGCGTTGGCGCCCGTGATGTCGCCAAGGCCGAGGTCTCCCGTCGTTCCCACGACCTCCGCGTGAAAGCTCGACGTCTTGACGCGCGACCAGGCCTGGACGGAATCGCGCAGCAGGCCTATCGCCTTCGCATGGTTGACGACACCGAGACTGCCGAGGTCGGCATAGACCGGCACGGTGCCTTCCCAGCGCGCCGGCTGGAGCCCTTGGTCGGTCGGCACGACGACGAGCGGACCACCCGCTTGCGCCGGCATGGCGGCCGCGGCCAGGCCGAGCAGCAAGGGCGCGGCAGCGCAGATAATTCTAGTCGTGATGATGCTGGCTCCCCGGCGCCGGCCTTTCTTTCGCGATGCGTTTCAGGAATTTCCTCAGCGTCCCCGAGTTCACGGGGCCGCTCTTGGCATCGAACATGCGCCGTTCCTCGGCGCTCAACGTGCCGCGATCAATGCCGGTGTGCGCGAACAGTCCGGCATTGTCATAGGCGTTCAGGGCGAAGCCGTTGCCCATGCCGAGCTTTCCGTAACCGAGCCCGACCGTGGTCTGGAAGCCCGTCACACGCGCGCGCGGATACAGGAAAACCAGGCTCACCTCGCCGACCGTCCAGTTCGGCCAGCCTTCCGGCCGGCCGCCGAGGTACACCTTGCCGCTCGGCAGCGTGCGCGGGCCGGCGAGGCCGAACTGGCGAAACGTATAGCGCTCGGCCTCCGCCCCGCGAAACCGGTCGATCACGCGCACCGTCACTTCCGTGTACGGCATGCCGTTCTGCGCGAACCCGTCGGTGACTGCCTCAACGCGACCCGCGAGGATGGTCGCGGAGTAATCGACCAGGTCGATGATGTTCATCGGCCGGACAGTCGTCGCCTGCACGGGCACGCCGATGCAGATGCCGGCAAGCAGCGCCGCGAAGCGCTTTCGCCACTGGTTATTGGTCATGACGGGGCCCCCTGAAGCCGGCGCATCTTTTACCGCAGTGCGCTAGTCTCAACTGCACAAAACTGTGCAATTGCGATCATGACATGAAAACCGAATCCGCCGTCCAGCTCCTCGCACAGCGCGGCTGGCTGTCCTTCACGGCGCCGGACTTCCGCAAGCGCGTGCTGGCACGAGTCCGGATTCGCGAGTTCGCGCGCGGGGCGCCCATCTTCCGGGCCGGGGACCCGCCCGGGGGCCCCTGGGTGATCCTCGAAGGCGCCGCGAAAATCGAGATGCCGCTGCCGGGCGTCGCACCCCATTTCATCCACCTGGCGGCATCCGGATTCTGGTTCGGCGAGGCGCCGCTCATCGTGGGCAACCGCAGGCTCGTGACCGTCGTCACGGTGCGTCCCTCGACACTCGCGACCCTGCCGCTCGACGACTGCCATGCCATCCTCAAAGCCGACCCGGCGGCCTGGCAATGGGTCGCGCTGCTCAGCGCGATGGCCACCGATGTCTGCCTGGGAATCGCGGTCGACTCGCTGTTGCGCAGTCCGGCTCAACGCACCGCGGCCCTGCTGCTGCGGCTTGCCGGCGTGAGGAGCCTCGTGTTCGCTGCGAAGCTGCCCGTGCCGATTTTCCTCAGCCAGGAGCGGCTGGGCCAGCTCGTGAACCTGTCCCGCAGCTCCATGACGCCGATCCTGCGGGACTTCGTGAAGCGCGGCCTCATCGAGATCGGCTACGGCACGATCCGGATTGCCGACGTCGCAGGACTCACCGCACGCGCGAACTCCTCGATATCGCGCAGGAGCGCGGGCAAGCCCGGGTGATCAGGGCGGGACGGTTCCGGTCAATTCGATCGGCTCCGGAACGACCGGATCGCCGAAGCCGTCGAGCAGGAGCACCGCGCCTTCTTCCGGCTCGGCAATGCCGTCCGCGGCGATCGGCAGCGAGACCGACGCTTCCGTCGCGCCAGGCGCGAATTGCAGGCTCAGCCAGATGCCGAGCTCCGAGAGCGGCACGGCCGGGTCGGGCGGCTCGAAGCCCTGGTCGCGCAGGTACGACGCCGGGACATCGTCGCTGTCGAGTTCCGGGAAACGGCCAGCAGCCGGCTGGAATTCGATGGACCAGAACGCGCCGTCCGCGAATGGCTCCGACAGGCGGAATTCCCAGGTCAGCACGCCGCCTTCCGTCGCCTCGACGTCGGCGTTCTCGACGGTCAGAACGGGCGGCGGGTCGTCCTCCTCGACCAGCAGCGTCCCGTCGTAATCCCCCGTCACCGCATCTTTCTCGGCCAGCAGCGTCACCTGGATGCGCTGCTCGTACGGGTTGTAGGTTTCGTCGGCCGTATACGTGTACGGAATGGTTGCCGAGGTCGAACCGGGCGGGATCTCCAGCCGGAAGCCTCGCGTCGGCTGTTCGAAGTTGGCGTAGTCCGTGAGCTGCACCCACAGCCGCGCCGGTCGAGTCACTACGCCGTCGATCACGACCGGCAGGTCCACGGTGACGTCCCCGGCATCGCCTTCGACGGCGACTGCGTCGACGACACTCACGCGCGGGAGCGGGTTGGCGCCACCGGTGGCGAGGTTCACATCGCGTGCGGAGATGTCGAATAGCCAGATGCGACCTTCCGGCGTGCGCGGAACCAGCTCGACGGCCGCGACGTCGCGCAATGCGACGCCCGCCGCGGCGAGGCTCACCCGCACCTGGCGCGCGACGATCTTTCCGAGCGGGCTCGGGCCCTGGTACGCGCGCAGTAGCCGTGGCCGCGCGCCGAGCGTGACCCGGTCGCCGGACACGGTGCGCACGCGCACGTCGAACTCGACGGGCGGATCGCCGGGCTCGCCCGCGATGCGCAGGTCCAGCGTATCCGCGCGGCCCGCGCGCAGGGCGACCGGGATCTCGACGCTGCCGCCTGGTTCCTGCCATTCCACCTTGAGCGCGCGCGGCGCGGGCGCCGTCTCGGCAAACGACATCGGCAGCCAGTGCGGCGTCAGCTCGAAATAATTGTCCGTCGAGCAACCGGGACGGAGGTCAAAGGGACCCGCCACGAAATAGCCGCGGCACTCGCGTGCCGTCAGCCCCGCCGCCAGCACCGTCGTGCCGCGGCCAGCGGCATACAGCAGCCGCTTGTTGCCGCCCAGCGCATGCACGATCGCGTTCGCCCGGCCGATCGAGGCGGGCTTGGTGCGCGTGCCATCGAGCAGCGGCATCGATTGCGGGGCATCGCCCACCGCCAGATCGACGAGCGCGGCGGTGTACGCGAGCCCGACGGCCTGCTGCTCCTCCGGCGTCAGGCGCTCGCTGCCGCCTTCGCCGCACTGCCAGTCGCCGGCGTCGAACCAGTCGTCCCAGGCCGGCGACTGAGACAGGCCCGGCGTCCATTCGGTGTTGTAGTAGTTGTGGTTGGTTCCCATGGCCATCACGGATGTACGCAGTGCGCGATCGATCGTGAGGTCGCGACCGATATCGACGTATTGCTGGCCCTGGAGATCGGAAACGTCGCCGTCGCAGAAGGGAAGTATGACGGCCGTCTGGATTCCCGGCGCCGCCTGGCGTCCGAACGCCGTCGGCCCGATCAGCACGAGGCCACGGACCTGCCAGGGATCGTCCGCTTCGCTGTCGATCGCCGCCCGCTCGACACCCTCGCCGCCACGGCTGTGGCCGATCAATACGACTCGCGCGAGACCCACGCGCGCCTGGAAGCGACTTGCCCAGGGATCGCCGCCGTGCGCGGACCACTCCGCCCATTGCGCGAGATGATGGCGCACGAGTTGCGAACGCGCGAAGGCACCGCCGTCGGCAAAAATTCCGTCCTGGCCGTTGATGCCATTCGCGGCAATCGACACGACCAGGTAACCCTGCGACGCGAGCCGGTCCGCCATGTACCGATAGCCGGTGTGACTCGGCACCGGCCGCCAGCCCGGGAGGCAAGGCCAGTCGCCCGAGGCGCGCCCGTCCGCTCCGCCGCGATAGCAGGTGCTGTGGCGGCCATGGAGGATCAGCACCAGTGGCATCACGCCGGTGGGCCCGACCGGCTCCGTCACTTCGGCAAGGACCTCGACCGGCTCCGGGAATTCCGGCACGACGAGATCCGGCAGGCGATAACGCAGCCGACGCGTCGCAAACGGACCGGGCGCCGCAGGGTCGACTGCGGACACGGCGAGCGCCGGTTCCACATGGAGTGCGGCCGGCGCAACGCGGGATGCTGCCATGGGCGCGTCGACGCGCCGGCCAGCCGCCCACACCGAAAGGTCATGGAGCGCTTCCGTCCGCGGCTGCCGCAACCGCAGGCGATTGCCGTCCTGCACCGGATAGCCCAGCAGGCGTTCACCCGCGCGGAATTCGTAGCGCGCGCCTCCCATGCGAAGCGGCTGCTTGCTCGACCAGACGAGGTCCGGACCGTCCGCAAGCCAGCCTGGCGGCAGCGGGTCTGCTGCAGCCCCGGCAGCCCCGGCAGCCCAGGCGCATGCACTGATCGCCGCCAGCAAGATTCGCTTCACTTTCATGGTGAGCGCTTGGACAATTTTTCAGACCGGATCGTCGATCGACTTTGCGAGCGGCGTGAACAGGCGCGGACCCTGCTCCGTCATGTGCCAGATGTCCTCCATGCGAACGCCGAACTCGCCGGGGATGTAGATCCCGGGCTCATTCGAGAAGCACATGCCAGCCGCGAGCGGCGTACGGTCGGCGCGCATGAGGTTCGGTGGCTCGTGGACATCCATGCCGATACCGTGGCCGGTGCGGTGCGAAGTGCCCGGCAGGCCATAGTCCTTGGCCCAGCCGCGGCTCTCATAGTGATTGCGCACCGCGACGTCCAGGGCCCCGGCCGGCGCACCGAGCTTCGCAGCCTGCAGGCAGATTTCCTGGCCGCGCTTGACCAGGTCCCAGACTTCGCGCTGGCGTCTGGTCGGCGCACCGACGACCCAGGTGCGCGAGATGTCCGATGAGTAGCCGTGCCGCTTGCATCCCGTGTCGACCAGGACCACGGAGCCCGCGCGCACAGACTGCGGTTTCTCGGTGCCGTGCGGGTAGGCGCTCGCCTCGTTGAGGAGCACGAGCGAAAACGGCTCGGCGCCTCCGAGCTCGCGGATTTTTCCTTCGAGGATGGCACGGATGTCGTCCGCGGTCATTCCGACCCGCGTCTCGGCGTACGTGTGGCGGATTGCACCGAGCGTGATGTCGTTCGAATCCTGCATGAGCGCCAGTTCGGCCGGCGACTTGATCATGCGGCAAGCGTTGACGAGTGCCTCGCCGGAGACGACCTCGCGGCTGAAGCCAGGCTCGCCGCGCAGGTGATCGACGATGAAGTATCGCGTGGTCCACTCGACCGCAAGCGGCGCCGCCGCCGGGTAAGCCCGTGTCGCGTCCGCGATCAGCGCGAAAGGACTCCGGTCCTCGTGCCAGGGTCGCACGTCGGCCTCGATGTCCAGCGACTCCTGCACCGACGGCACTTCGAAAAAGGGCGTCACGACGACGACCCGGCCGATCGCGGGAATCAGCGCCGCCGTGGTGCGTTCCGAACGCCACCAGCGAATGCCCGTGAAATATTCGAGCGAAGAACCCGCCTCCACCAGCAAAGCGGCGACCTTGTCGCGCTGCATGAGCGACTGCAACTTCGCGACGCGAGCAGCACGCTCGGCGGGCTCGATCGGCGGCGCTCCAGCGGCCGGCCCAGCTTTGCTGGCCTCTGCGCCCGCAGCGCTCTGCCGGGTAGCGGCCGCAAGCGCCGCGCCCGCGGTCGCAAGTCCCAGAAATCCGCGTCGTGTTAGATGAGCCATGTGTTCCGACATCGTACCGCACTCACGGCACGCGTCAGGTCGCGACGGGCTCCATCGTGATTACGACCTTGACGCGCGCGCGGCCGCTACCTGGGTGGCGCCTTGCGTCCACGGCCTCGGCCAGCGGACGCTGCCGCTTCGCGCAACTGACCCCGATCGGAATCGCCCAGCTCCCGCTGATCTTCTGGCTACCGTGGAATGGATTGAGGAACCGGGAGCTATAATCGGACGTACGCTGCCGGAGGGGGACTTCCATGCCGCACTGTCGTGGGGTTTTCAGGGCGTTGGTGGGCATTGTCGCGACCGCGGTGCCTCTGCTATTGGCCGCGGCGGACACGGCACCGGCGGACTACTCGGCCGCCGACAAGATCTTCGAAGAGTACCTGCTCGATGACCACGCGCCCGGCGTCATTTATGGCGTCGTCGCGGACGGCCACCTCGTGCATGTTGCGGCCTTCGGCGTCCAGGATCTCGAGTCGAAGCGCCCGGTCACCGCCGATACCCTGTTTCGAATCGCCTCGATGACGAAGGCTTTCACGGCCCTGACCATCCTCAAGCTGCGCGATGACGGGAGGCTGAGTCTCGACGTGCCCGCTTCCGAGTACGTTCCGGAAATGCGCCGATGGACGTACCCGACGCAGGATTCACCGGAGATCCGGGTGCGAGACCTCCTGAATCATGCGAGCGGCTTCGTCACGGACGACCCGTGGGGCGATCGCCAGACCCCGCTCCCTGAGGAAGATTTCTCCCGGCTGCTTCGGGAAGGCGTGCCCTTCACGTCCGCTCCGGCGACGCGCTTCGAGTATTCGAACCTCGGCTTCGCGATCCTGGGGCGCATCGTCACGAACGTTTCCGGCCAGCCATTCGAAGCGACGATCGCCCACTCGCTGTTGCAACCGCTCGGAATGACTGCTTCAGGCTTCGATGCCGAGAAAGCTCCCGCGTCACAGCGCGCGCTCGGCTACCGCTGGGAAGACGGCGCCTGGCGATTGGAGCCAACGCTGGGTCCGGGCGCGTTCGGCGCCATGGGTGGACTTCAGACGAGCGCCAACGATTACGCGAAGTGGATTGCGTTCCTCTTGTCCGCATGGCCGCCGCGCGACGGCGAGGAAGTGGGCCCCGTCCGGCGCGCAACCGTGCGTGAACTGGCTCAAGGGTCAAACAATCCGTCGACTTGGGACCGTCCGGCCCATACACGCGTTGCCGCCAGTCGCCAGGCCGTGAATTACGGCATGGGCATGTTTGTGGCGACGGACGACTCCCTTGGCACCAACATCAGCCACGGCGGCGGCTACCCCGGCTTTGGGTCGGCCCTGTTGATACTGCCGGAACGCGGCGTCGGCCTTTTTGCGTTTGCAAATCGAACCTATGCCCACGCCTTCCGGCCGCTCTGGAGTGCCGCACTCTCGCTTGACAGGGATGGGTTGCTGGGATCCGAACGCGAGCCAGCGGTAATTGCGGCGCTCGAAACCGCCTATCGAGCGGCTGGAGCGATGTACGAATCAGGAAGCATCCAACCTGGGCGCGAACTACTGGCGATGAACTTTCTCCTGGACCGTGACGCCGACGCCTGGTCGCGCGCACTCGCCAAGCTGAAAGCGGAGTCGGGCACTTGCGACACGACGGCTCAGTTGGAGGCGACAGGCATGCTATCCGGGGAATTCACCTGGCAGTGTGCGCACGGCCGGATCAGCGGATCATTGCTGCTGGCACCGACGCAGCCACCTTTGATCCAGGCGTGGGAGTTGTCGCGAATTACGCCCTGACGGCCGTTGCAAATTCCGGCTCCGCGTTGCCGCCGCAGAGCAGCAGCGCCACGGATTGGCCTGCGTAGTCGCCGGCCGACTTGAGGAAGGCAGCCACGGCGACCGCGGCCGCGCCTTCCACCAGTTCGCCGTCCTCGCGCTCGAGTCGCCGCGCGGCATCGAGGATCTCGGCCTCGGTGACCAGCAGCCTGCGGTCGATCACCGCGCCGCAGATCCCGAGCGTGATCGCGCCCGGCTCGACACCGCCTGCGGTGCTGGTCGAGTAGGTCGGCTGCTCCGGCACGTCGATGATTGCGCCAGCTCGCAGGCACTCGTACATCGCCCGCGAGTTGTCCGGCCAGCAAGCGACGACCTGGGTCCCCGGCGAGACGCGCTTCAGGTGCGAGCCGATACCGCCGATGAGCCCGCCGCCGCCGACCGCGACGAACACGGCGTCGAGTCGCGGCTCGCCCTGTGCCGTCAGTTGACGAAGGATCTCGACGGCGACCGTGCCCTGCCCCTCGATGACGGCCGGGTCGTTGTACGGTGAGACATACTGCCGTCCCGAGCGACCGGCCTCGTGCCGTGCTTCCAGTTCCGCTAACAGGGCGTCGCCTGCGACCGCGTTCACCCGGGCCCCGAGCGCCTCGATCTTTTTCCGCTTGTACGGGTGAATCTGCTCGGAGACGAAGATCTCCACCGCAATGCCGAGCCTGGACGCGATGGTCGATACGGCGAGCGCATGATTCCCCGTCGAGGCGGCGACGATGCCGCGCGACGCCGTCTCTTTCGGCATCGACAGCAGCTTGTTGGCTGCCCCGCGCAGCTTGAAGGCGCCCGTTTCCTGGCGATTCTCGAGCTTCAGGAAGACGCGCGCGCCGGTCGCCGCAGCAAGCGCCGCCGAGGGCGCGAGCGGCGTCTCGCGGACGTACGCGCGGATGCGGCGCTCGGACGCGGCCGAATCCATTCAGGGCGCGGCCCGGCGCGCGGGGAAGTCGGTGAACGCGTCCACGACTGCGTCGTTGACGACTCCCTGCTCGACGGCGCCTTCCTTCAGCTCGCGTGTCACGGTGCCGCGCCAGACTTCCGTGTTGCGCGCGGGGTCCACGACGTGGATGACGAGCGAGCCTTCCTTGACCTCCTTGACGCCCGAACTGCCGACGCCGACCGATCCGCCGCCGCTGCTGCCGTAGCTGCCAATGCCGATGCCGATCCGGAACGGCTTGTTCTTGAGCTTCTCGGCGCTCGCCGCGTCGTATTCGACGAACAGGTCCGCCTGCGTGCCCTCCGGTGCGGGCGCATAGCCCTTGCGCTGCATCTCGTTCTCGATGGCGGTGCGGATATAGCCGTCGACGATGGTCTTCGGCCGGCTGGCATTCCCCTCCGGGTACCACGCGAAAGTCCGGTAGGCGTCGAAGTTCGCCTGCGGATCGCTCATCGTTTCGGGCTGCTTCGGCGCCGAGGTACAACCTGCAAGCAGGACCAGGACCGCCGCCAGCGCGTTAGGGATGCGTGGTTTCATGTGTGTCACTCCTTGTCGTATGCGAACAGGACCGCCGTGATCTTCCAGCCGTCATTGCCTTCTGCCAGGTGCAGTCCCAGCTTGCCGGGGCGTTCCTCGCCCTCGTCCACGAAGATGAAATCGGCGCTCACCCGCGCGACGCGCCGGCCGCGGTCGACGCGGACGTTTTCGAGCCGTTCCGAGATTTTCCGGCCGGTCGCGAAGTAGTTGCGCTGGCGCTCGACGAATTCGGCAAGCGTTCGCGTCGTGATGGTGCCATCGTCGGCCGGGAAAGCGACCACGACCGCGGGATGGAAAAGCGCCTGCCAGCGGTCGAGGGTCGGGCCGGCATAGAGACCGATGTAATCGGCGACCACCCGTTCGACGGCGTCCTGGGCAGGATCGGCGCGGACGTCCGGAGCGCCCAACCCGGCGATCATTGCGAATAGAATCAGCGGCTTGTTGGTCGCGAACTTGTGCACGGCCGTCCCCGTACGTTTACTCATTATAGAACTGTCATCCGGCGTGACAGGCGCCCGTTTACCAATCCGGCGGTCGGGGACTATGCTGGGTCAACATCTCGAGTGGCGCCGTGACGCTGACCGAAACCTGGGAGCCGCGTGTCTCGCGCAAGTTGTGCGGGGGCGTTCTGTCCGCCGTGCTCCACGTCGTGCTGCTGCTCGTCGTCCTGTCCGGCGGACGCCAGTACCTGATCCGCGAGGGCGATGCGCCGATCTCGGCGATCCTCCTGCGTGCCGAGCGCGAGCCGGACCGAAGCGAAATCGTCGAAGTGCCCCTGCCCGGCCCGCCGGTGCCGTTGCCGTCGAACGATGAGCAACTGCGGGCCGCGATCGTGCACCTCGCGCCCCCGCCGGCCCTGGACGCGATCGCACCGCAACCCGAGGACTTTGCCTCGCGCGATGCCGTCGATGAGATCGACCGGAGCCTCCCAAGCCCGGGCGAGGGCCCCGCGACAGTCGCCATGTCGGAGGCAGAGAAGGCGGCGCTGACAAAGCGACT